>Ga0315336_1000210_pt1 | contig 228381 bp, 196 predicted proteins | sample ASW5metaG_FD_204512 | JGI IMG/M metagenome (GOLD analysis project Ga0315336, IMG submission 204512) | Ammonia-oxidizing marine archaeal communities from Monterey Bay, California, United States - ASW #5 | ecosystem: Environmental > Aquatic > Marine > Intertidal zone | place: USA: California...
GCGCTTCGCTTCGAGCTGCTCCGCCTGAACGCGCTCGGTTTCGCGGCGCTTCGCTTCGAGCTGCTCCGCCTGAACGCGCTCGGTTTCGCGGCGCTTCGCTTCGAGCTGCTCCGCTTCGAGCTGCTCCGCTTCGACACGCTTCGCTTCGAGCAGCGCCGCTTCCGCGCGTTCCGCCTCGACCCGATCCGGGTCGGCTGGGGCTGTGACCGGGGAATCTGCCGAACGTGTGTCGGACGGCTGCGACGAGGCCTGCTCGGCGCGCTCGATTTCTCCTGCCAGACGGTTCAGCTCACGCGGGATTCCCCGCGAGGCACGATAGAGCGTTGCGAGCGTTCCGGCGTCGAAGCGCTCGCGGATGTCGTCCGGGGCATCGAAGCGTTCGAGCCGTCCAGAGACGTAGGCCGCCGCCTCTTCGGGGTCGAGGCCCGCGTCGAGTAGAAACCACTCTGAGTCCGGCATTGCTGCAAAGGTGTCTCGGGCCTCGCCCCGACTCACGGCGAGGACGGCTCGCAGCGCGCCGTCCGCGTGATGGAGGACGGCAGCCAGACGTGCACGTGTCGCGTCCGGAAGGGCTTGCCCCTCGTCTACGAGGAGCACCAGCACCTGACCCCGCCGCTCTCGACTGCGGATCACCTCGAGGAGACTGCTCTCCGGAAATTCTCCGCGCGGGGCGCCCAGCTGGAAAAGGACGTAGCTCCAGAAATCGTCCGGCTCGAATCGCCCGTACGGAATTTCGACCGGGTAGAAGGGGGCGCGGACGCGTTGGCCGAGGACCCGCAGCACCGTGGTCTTGCCGAGGCCTGCTGGGCCGTGGACCAGCAGCGTACGACGACCGCTGGAGAGGCACGCGCACAGCCGCTCGAGCAGGTCTTCTGTCGCGGGTCGCGGTTGATAGGCTCCGGTCGCTGCCGAGGGTCCAAACGGATCGGTGCGCGCTGGGGCCATCGGTTCCGAGGGCCGTATCAGTCCGGTTTCGGGGAGAAGATCTCCCGCCGCGACCCGGGCGGCGAGTGCGCCGAGGGCTCCCGGCACCCCCTCTGCGGCCCGGTGGAGCTGGAGGATCAACTCGTCGTGAAACCGCAGGCGAACCGCATCGGAGGCCCGCGCCCGATCCAGGTGCTCACGGATGTACCGGAGACTCTCGGCCTCGGTCATCGGTGCCCGAAGGCTGATTTCCTCGAGGTGAGGAGACAAGCTCTGCAGCGCTTCACGACCCGTCTCGTGGTCGAGGCGCACGACGCATCGCAGCGCGCCTTCGGCCTCGACCAGGAGCCCCGCCAGGGCCTTGGCGGTGTCGAGCGGCAGCGCGCTGGCCTGTTCGAGCAAGAGGACGAGGGGGCGACCGTCCGCCTCGGCGCGCAACGCCGCGGCGAGAAGTCCGCGCTCGGGGGCCCCGGGGCCGACCTGCGAGAGGGCATGGAGCACCTGGCCGGCCAGTTCCGAAATCGGCAGCGCGCAGTGGTTCACGGCGATTGGGACGAAGTGCGCGCGCAGCCGCTGTTCGAGCACACGGAGCACCATCCGCTTCCCGGCTCCCGGCGGCCCGGTGATGGCGACTGCCGGAGCACCGCCGCGGAGGGCGGCGTGGAGCGCGTCGAGAGCCAGCTCGCAGGCGGGACGAGCCACATAGAAGCCAGGGTTCGCCGCCGGTTCGAACGGATGGCTACGCATGTCGGATTCGACTTTCGATGGGTTTTGCCCCCATGTGCCCTAGTTGCGAGGTTCGGCTGTCAAGCGTGACACTCCAGGTTCCGAAGCACGGGGGGTAGAGGTGTTCCCTTCGGACATCCCCGAAGCACTCACCGGCTGCCCCTGTGCGGAGTGATTCATGTCGAGTTTCAGCGCTTATGTGATCGGTTCCGAGTCTCTGCTCGTGCAATGCGCGGAGATTCTGCTGGCCCGCGGGCACGAGATTCGAGGCGTGATCTCGGACGCCGCCCCGATTCGTGCCTGGGCGGCCGAGCGCGGCGTCCCCGCGCTCCCGGAGGGCGCGGGTCTCGCGGCCGAGCTGGGCCGACAACCGTTCGATTATTTCTTCGCGATCACGCACCTCGCGATGATTCCGGAGGAGATCCTCGCGCTTCCCGAGCGAGCTGCCATCAATTTCCACGACGGCCCGCTCCCGCGCTACGCCGGCCTGAACGCGACCAGCTGGGCGTTGCTCAAAGGCGAGCCCACGCACGGTATCACGTGGCATGTCATGACCGAGGGCGCTGACGAAGGCGAGCTCCTGAAGCAGCGGATCTTCGACATCGCCCCTCGCGAGACAGCCCTCACGCTCAACACGAAGTGCTGGGAGGCTGGGATCGAGAGCTTCGGAGAGCTCGTAGACGAACTCGCTGAAGATCGGGTCGTTTGCACCCCGCAAGATCTCTCTCAGCGCTCGTACTACGGGCGCCATGATCGACCGCGGGGCGCCTGCACGCTCTCGTTCGATCGGCCGGCGGCCGAACTGAGCGCCTCGATCCGGGCACTGGACTACGGTGGTTATTCGAACCCTCTCGGAGTCCCGCTCGTCTGGTTGGGTTCCGAGCCGGTGGCGGTGCGCTCGGTCGAGCGCCGCGAGCCGTCGGGAACGAGCGCGGCCGGTACGGTGCTCGGCGCAGAAGGAGATTCGCTTCGCGTCGCAACGACCGATGAGGATCTACTCCTCTCCGGCTTCACGACTCCCGAGGGAGATTCGCTCGAGGCGGCAGAGGTCGAACGTCGCGCGAGTGCAGCAGGCAACGCTCCGCTCTGTGTGTCGGAGTCGTTCATCGAGGAGTTCGACACGTTTCACCGCGCCGCCGCGCAGCATGAAGCGTTCTGGATTCGGCGCCTGGGGCGTCTCGAAGAGGTCGAGATTCCGTATGCCAGACGGGGCACTGCGGATCCGGCGCCGTTCGATCGGGTCGACCTTCAAGTGGCTGGCGCGACGGCAGAAGACGTGGCGACTGGAATCGCATGTCTCCTTCGTCGCCTCGGCGGCAAGGAGTCGTTCCGAGTCGGGTTCCGGGACGAAGCGTCCGCACCCCACGGGCCGTGGGCAGCGGCGTATCGCCGCTATGTGCCTCTGCGGGTTCATCTCACAGACGAGGCTTCATTCGGCGACGCGCGGAACGCCGTGGGCAGGGAGCTGGAACGCTGCCGTGAGCGCGGATCCGTCCTGCGGGACGTGAGGCAGCGACGCCCGGAGTTGGCGACCCTCGCCGAGCGTCCCGGAGTAGCGATTCGCTGGAACCTCGAGGGAGCAGAAGATTTCGCTGGCAGCGAAGCTGAGCTGGTCTTCGGGATCGCTTCCGATGGGAGCGGTGCCACGCTCCATTTCGACACATCGGTCTACAGCTCGAACGACGCGCGCCGGCTTGCGGGTCAGCTGGAAACGCTGCTGGCAGCCGGACTGAGTGAGCCCGAGAGAGGGGTCGCGCGGCTCCCGCTCCAACCCGCGGAAGACCGCCGTCAGACTCTCGAAGCGTGGAATTCGACCGCGAGTGATTTCGATCGTTCGTCCTGCGTGCACGAACTCTTCTCGGCACAAGCTTCTCGAACGCCCGACCGTGAGGCCGTGGTCTTCGAAGGGCGCTCGCTCTCCTATGCGGAACTCGACGCGGCCTCGAACCGGCTGGCGGATCATCTGATCTCACTCGGGGTCGGCCCCGATGACCTGGTCGGCCTCTGTGTCGAGCGATCGCTCGAACTCCTGGTGGGTGTGATCGGGATCCAGAAGGCGGGTGGAGCCTACGTGCCGCTGGACCCGGCGTTCCCGCCGGACCGCCTGGCGTTCATGATCGAGGATGCCGGTGTGCCCGTGCTGGTGACCCAGGAGTCGCTGCGTGGCCATCTCGGTGATCATCCCGCGCGGGTGGTCTCTCTGGATGGTGACGCCGCTCAGCTCGCCGCTCGATCGGAAGAGCCGGTCATCACGGACGTTCGCCCCGATCATCTCGCGTACGTCATCTACACCTCGGGTTCGACCGGAAAACCGAAGGGCGTGCAGGTCGAGCATCGGAACGTCATCAACTTCTTTTACGGAATGGACGACCGCATCGACCCCGTCGACGGCAGCGTCTGGCTGGCGGTCACGAGCCTCTCGTTCGACATCTCCGTGTTGGAGCTGCTGTGGACGCTCACGCGCGGCTTCACGGTCGTGGTCCACTCCGATCGCGAGCGGGAAGCGGCCACCCAGCGGCGGGCCCCGCGCACGCGTCCCGTCGCAATGAGCCTGTTCTACTTCTCCGCCGACGCGGGGGAGAACCCGGACGACAAGTACCGGCTCCTCACCGAAGGGGCGCGCTTCGCCGACGCGAACGGCTTCAATGCCGTCTGGACGCCGGAGCGACACTTTCACGATTTCGGCGGGCTCTATCCAAACCCTGCTGTGACCGGAGCTGCGGTCGCGGCGATCACCGAGAACGTCGAAGTGCGCGCGGGCAGCGTGGTGCTGCCGCTCCACCACCCGGCGCGCGTCGTCGAAGAGTGGTCGGTCGTCGACAACCTGTCGCGCGGACGCGTAGGCATTTCCGTGGCCGCAGGCTGGCAGCCCAACGACTTCGTGTTGCGACCCGAGAGCTTCGCGAATGCCAAAAAGGTGATGTTCGAATCGATCGAGACCGTCCGAAAGCTCTGGCGCGGAGAACACGTGACGTTCGCGGGTCCGAAGGGCGACGTCTCGGTGGCGACTCTGCCGCGTCCACTGCAGGCCGAGATTCCTATCTGGGTCACGACCGCTGGAACTCTCGAGACCTGGGTGATGGCCGGGGCCGCCGGGTGCAATGTCCTCACGCACCTGCTGGGTCAAACCGTCACGGAAGTCGGCGAAAAGGTCGCCGCCTATCGGGCGGCGTGGCGCGAGGCCGGTCATCCGGGCCAGGGGATCGTCAGCTTGATGTTGCACACCTTCGTCGGGGATGACGAGGACACCATTCGAGACATCGTGCGAGAGCCGATGAAGGAGTACCTGCGCACCGCGATGAGTCTCGTCCAGGAGGCTGCGTGGCAGTTTCCGACGTTCAAGGAGAAGGCCGAGGCCTCTGGGAAGAGTTTCGCCGAAACCTTCAAGAGCGGGTTCAGCGACGAGGAACAGGATGCGGTGCTCGAGTTTGCCTTCGAGCGCTACTTCGAAACCAGTGGACTGTTCGGGACGCCCGAGACTTGCGGCGAGATGGTCGATGCCGTCGCCGCGATCGACGTCGACGAAATCGCGTGCTTGATCGATTTCGGAATCTCGATGGATACCGTCCTCGGAAGTTTCAAGCCTCTGGCGAAGCTTTGTGCTGCGAGCAGCGAGCCGATCCGTCACGGAGCGGAGAGCCCGGTAGAGGAAGCAGAATCCGAAGACCACTCGCTGCCGGCCCTGATTCGGCGTCATCACGTGACCCATTTCCAATGCACGCCATCGATGGCCAGCATGCTTCTGCTCGATGACGACACCCGGAGTGCGTTGGGATCTCTGCAAACGTTCCTGCTGGGAGGGGAGGCGCTGCCCGAAGCCCTCGCGAAGGACGTCGCGAGCGTGACTTCTGCGCGGATCGTCAACATGTACGGCCCGACCGAGACCACGATCTGGTCGACGACCCACGACGTGAGTGCCACCGGCGGAAGCTCGATCGGTCGCGCGATCGCGAACACGAGCCTCTATGTCGTCGACGCGAACCTCGAGCCGCTGCCCGTCGGAGTTCCGGGGGAGCTGCTGATCGGCGGCGAAGGCGTGGTGCGGGGATACCTGAATCGCGCGGAACTGACCGCCGAGAAGTTCGTTCCGGATCCGTTCGTGGAGGGATCACGGCTCTACCGCACAGGAGACCTGGTTCGCTGGACAGAAGAGGGTGAACTCGAGTTCCTCGGCCGGATCGATCATCAGGTGAAGATCCGTGGATACCGGATCGAACTCGGCGAGATCGAAACGCGGCTGACCGCACACGAAGCGGTGCGCGAGGCCGTCGTCGTGGCGCGCGAAGACACGCCCGGCGACAAACGACTCGTCGCGTACTACCTGCCGGAGTCGGCGGGTCCCGCGGATGAGTTGGCAATTCGCGAGCATCTCCGCGCAGACCTGCCGGAGTACATGGTCCCGGCTGCGTTCGTGCCACTCCAGCAGTTCCCGCTGACCCCGAATGCGAAGGTCGACCGGAAGGCACTTCCGGCGCCGGAGGGTGTGCGCCGGAGAGGGGGCGCTGTCGCGCCCGAAGCGGCACCGGCAAACGACCTTCAGAAACAGATTGCGGATCTCTGGCAGGATACGCTGGGTGTCGAGGCCGTGGGGCTCGACGACAACTTCTTCGATCTCGGCGGACACTCGCTGCTGGCGGTACGAGTGCACCGCGAGCTGAAAGAGCGCGTCGATCGGCCGCTTTCCATCACCGACATGTTCCGGCTCCCGACCGTTCGTGCGCTGGCGGCGTTCCTCTCGGGAGAGACCGACGAGGGCGCGGTGGCGAAGCAGGGAGAGGATCGCGCGGCGGCTCGCCGTGATGCGAGAGCGAGACGCAGCTCTCGCCGCCGCGGACGCGACACGTGACGAAGTGGTGACGGAAGTTCCGTCGGTTTCGATCGAGGGCCTCGCTGTGGCGCGCCTCGATGGCGCGGCGGTGGTCGATCATGTGGCCTCCGAACTCACCGCCGGTCGCGGCGGCTGGCTCGTCACCGCAAATGTCGACTTTCTGCAGCGGGCCTCGACCGACTCCGCCGCGCGCGCCCTGTACTCGGAGGCCGATCTGATCGTCGCGGATGGAGCTCCGCTCGTGTGGATCTCGAAGCTGCGCGGGGAACCGGTGCCCGAGCGAGTCGCCGGGGCAGACCTCGTGTGGAGTCTCGCCGAGATGGCGGCGGCAGCGGGGCACGGCATCTATCTGCTCGGGGGTGACGGGCAAGCGGCCCCCCTGGCCGCGGAGCGGCTCATCGAACGGTACCCGGGGCTGCGAATCGCTGGGTACTCGAGCCCCTGGGTCTCGAGCCCGCCTACCGACGTGGAGCTCGAGCCGATTCGAGCGGAACTTCGGAACTCGGGGGCGCGTCTCATCTACGTAGCACTCGGGTCGCCGAAGCAGGAAGAGTTGATTCGTGCGCTGCGGACCGAATTTCCGGAGATCTGGTGGATGGGATGTGGGATCAGCCTGGGCTTCGTGGCCGGGCACGTCGAACGCGCGCCGCGCTGGATGCAGCGCTGTGGTCTCGAGTGGGCACACCGCCTGCTGCAGGAGCCGGGCCGACTGACGTCGCGCTACCTGACTCGAAATCTTCCCTTCACCTTGCGTCTGCTCTGGAGCGCGGGGCGGGCCCGTTGAGCGCAGGCGCTGGCACCGAATTCAACCGAAGGCGGGGTTGGCACTACCGGGCGTGGTCGCTGGCGCTCACGCTGGTGTGGCTTCTCGCGTGCAACGCGGCTCCGCCTTCCGCGGGCGCCGCTCCTCGATCCCCGCTCGGGACGAACCTCTACAAGATCCGGCACTACTCTCCAGATCTTGCGTTCGTCGACATCGCCCGCCGCGGCGGCCGCTGGCTGATGCGGCCGCGCGGGAGCGAGCCGATCCTCGATGCCGAGGGTTGGATTCGTTCCCTGGCTCCCGGACAGGTCGCGGAGATGTCGCTCCTGACGGGCTGGGATCGCGTGCCTCCCGGGGTCTACACCGCGCGATGGGAGGGCCAGGGGAAACTCGACTTTCGAGGGGCCAACGTGCTCTCGCAAGGCTCGCACGAAGCGAAATTTCGATTCGACCCGAAGGGGAAGCGGCGCGCGCTCCGGATCACCGAGACGCTTCCCTCCGATCCCATCCGGCGGGTGCAGATCTTTTTGCCCGGGTTCGAAGACGGAACGACCACGTTCCATCCGCGCTTTCTGGAGCGTTGGCGCGGATTCAGCGTGCTGCGGTTCATGGATTGGATGGAGACCAATAACTCCTCGATTTCGCGCTGGGAGGACCGTCCGCGGCCGCAAGGTCTGCAGGGGACGGACAGCGGTGTTGCGATCGAGCACGTGATCCAGCTGGCCAACGAACTCGGATCCGACGCGTGGCTCTGCGTCCCGCATCAGGCCGATGACGACTACGTGCGGCAGTTGGCTCGCACCGTGAAGGCGCGGCTCGCTCCGGGCTTGCGGGTCTGGGTCGAGTACTCGAACGAGCTCTGGAACGGGCATTTCGACCAGGCGGAGTACGTGCGCGGCCGCGGCGTCGCGCTCGGGCTGGCTCTCGAAGCGCAAGAGTACAAGGCTGGACTCCGGTTCATCGCTCGGCGCTCAGTAGAGATTTTCCGGCTCTTCGAGGCCGAATTCGGGGGAACCGAGCGCCTTGTCCGGGTGTTGCCCGGTCAGCATTCATCTCCCAAGCGTTTCCGAGAGCTCCTGGGCTTCGAGAAGGCCCACACGCACGCCGATGCCTATGCGGTTGCACCCTACTTCGGCGGACGACTGAGCCGAAAGGAAGGCCCGCGGCTCCGCGCGGCGGGGTTGGCCGCTCTCTGGCCCGAGCTGCAACGGGATATCGAGTTCCATGCCGGTCTCATGCGTCAGAATGCCGAACTCGCCAGCGAGCACGGGCTGGCGTTGGTGGCATACGAAGCGGGCCAGCACCTGCGCGGGAGTCCGCGCGACGAGGCACTCACCGAGTTTCTCATGAGCGCCAACCGGCACTCCCAGATGGGAGTGCTGTACGCCGCGTACCTCAAGGCGTGGCGTGCCGCTGGAGGCCACACCCTCGTTCACTTTTCGTCGATGAGTAAATACGGCAAGACGGGTTCCTGGGGCGCGCTCGAGACGTTCGAGCAAGATGCCAAGGCGGCACCGAAGTATCGCGCGCTCATCGACTTCGCGAAGAACAATCCCCGCTGGTGGGGAAGTGGACCGTGATCGACCCCGCGGCGCTCTTTGCGAAGCCGCGTCCCGCCGCGGTCAGGCCGCCAGCCAGACCACGGCGCCCGCGGCGAGCCCGACATAGCGACCGGTGACGAGGGCGCCCGCACGAAGCTGCCGGCCCAGTTCTTCCTTGGGCTCGCCGCCGCCGCGCGCGCGCAGAACGACGGGAACTTCGAAATAGCTGACCGTCACCGCCTGGGCGACGAAAGCGGCGAGCAGGAGCGCCCGACTCGCGGAGTCGATAGGCACGAGGAGCGGCGTCAGCGCGACCAGTGCCCACGGGACCAGGATCCCGCCGAGACTCATCCAGAGGAACTGTCTCTTGTCGTTCGACTCGAAGGGGAAGTCGAACATGAAGAAGTGTCGAACGGGCTTCTTGAGCGCGGGAGCCGTGGCACCCGAGAGGCGGGCGCCGACGAAATGCCCCCACTCGTGCAGCGTCGAAGAGATGATCACCGCGGCGATCACCGCGTTTGCCATCGCGACGGTCTTTGCCAGAACCCAGCCGGTGCTCGCTGCCCAGGCATCGGCCGCACCCCACAGCGTCACGGCCCCCATCACCATCACGAAGTGGACGGCGCCGGATCGCTTCAAGCGGGCGCGATCCTTGGCGCTGTCAAAGTTTGATTCGCGTTCCGGGGGGGAGGGGGCCGACATGGCTCGATCCTACTCCCTTTCGTGAAGTGCGTCCGGATTGGGTCCAGAGCACGTCGTTGCGAAGCCCGGTCGCCGAGGCTTCGTTGCCGACCTCGAAGCACTCGAAGCCGCGAAGGCGCTTGCGCCTCTCGGCGCACGCCGGCTGAACGGTCTCAGCGCATCCCCGCCATACGGCCCCGCTCGGGTTTGGGCGGCGTGGGGGCCGGAGGCGCCCGTTTGGGGCTGGGCTTCGCAGGGGAGCTCGGAGTCGCCTCCGGGCGCTGATTCGGCAGTGCGCCCGCGAGCCCGAACAGGCTACCGGTCAGGAAGAACACGCCGTTCGAGAAGAAGCCGTTCGGCAGCATGTCGACCGCGAAAACAGCGACGATCAGGGAAAGACCGGCCAGGAGAAACTGGTCCGACCGTTGTCGAATCCGGGGGATGGCTGAGGCGGCCCTGAAAATCGGGAGGAGCAGGAGACCGAACACACACGCCCAGAGGAGCAGCCCTCCGGAGCCGAGAAGTATGATCCAGTAGCCGTCCACCGTGCTCAACTTTTCGCCGGTGGAGGGTTCGTAGATCGCGGGCCGGTCTTTGGTGCCCCAGCCGAAGACAGGGCGTTCGAGGGCCCGAGAGAGCAAGACATCCTCGTTCTCGAAGCGAAACTGGATGGAACCGCCACGCTCCTCGTTCAGTTCGAAGGCGGCGTCTGAGATCTCTTGTGTGGGAAAGGAGCCGGAAGAACGAGTGAGGGGGTAGGCGATCACGAGGCACGCAAGCCCGACGGCGATCCACGACAGCCAACGAGCCCTCAGGAAGAGGAGTGCGGGCAGGAGGCCGGCACCGTAGAGGATCGCCGCAGTGCTCTTGCATAAGACCAGGACGGCGCCGAGGTAGGCCACGAGCGGAAGCGACGGCACCCGACCGAGCCGGACCCGGGCACGGAACAGGGCGACCGATGCCGCGAAGACCGCCGTCATCTGAACTGCGACAGCCAGCCCGGTGGTCATGAAGACCGCGGGCCGATACCCGCCCCAGCGATAGCTGTGCTGAAAGACGTCGGAGTGGAGCCCATAGAGCTGGCGGTGGAGCTGCGGGCTCATCCGGCCCTCCCACAGAGTCAGGATCGAATAGGCGAGGCCGAACCCGACGATCGTGATCATCAAGGTGCGCAGGTCACGCGAAGTCCGAAAGAGACACCAACCGAGGGCGAACGGAACCGCGTATTTCAGAAGCTCCCGGATGGTGATCGAGATGCCGTCGTACGGAGTCAAGGTGCCGGCGAATGGCGTTGGATCCTGGTTCGTGACGGCCGTAGCGAAAGCCCCACCGATCAGCGCCAGAACGAACAGCCAGGGCAGGAACTCGACGGGCCTCTGGGGCGTCAGGCGGCCGAGCAGATCGGCCTTCTGCGCGATGAGGCCGAGCAGGATGGCCAGATGCACGAGCACCAGCTTGTCGATCGAAGGAAGCCCGCGCAGATCGAATTCTGTGCCCTGGGGCAGGAACAGCACGCCTGCGCACGAGAGGACGACGGCCGCCTGGGCCGGACGCAGCATGCGCATCACCATGATCGCCGCGGGCACGAATGCCAGCAGCGCTCCGTACGCGAAATAATTGGGGCTCCCCACCCATCCTCCCCACTCGTTAGGATAGTGCCCCGCGGGATCGACTCAAGCGGATATGGGGATTCTGCCGACGAAGGCAGTGGCATGGTGCGCCTCCGAGCTCGCTGCCGCCCGCCCGAAACTGGTAGCCACGAAGGAGAATGACGCCGATGGCTGATGCGACGATCGTCGAGAAGGTGAAAAAGTTCATTCTGGATGAGTTCCTCGAGGGCGAGGACCCCGATGAGCTGCAGGCAGACACGGAGCTCGTGAGCAGCGGGATTCTCGACTCGCTCGCGGTGCTCAAGCTGGTGACCTTCCTGGAAGAAGAATTTGGGATCGAGGTCGCCGCGCACGAAGCCGATGAAGAACATCTCGATTCGCTGACCTTGATCGGCCAGCTCGTGGCCACAAAAAAGGGCTGAGCCCGGTGCTTCATCGATATCTCGCCGATTCGGCGGCGCGCCGGCCCGACCACCCTGCGGTCGAAGAGCCGGGCGGACGTCGGATCACGTATCGCGAGCTCGATGTCCTGTCAGACCTCGTGCGCGACCAGTTGGTCGCGCTGGGCGCGGGCCCGGGCGAGCGCGTCGGAGTGAGTATCCGAAAATCGATCGACGCGGTGGCGGCGATCCTGGGAATCCTGAAGACAGGTGCCGCGTACGTGCCGGTCGACCCGACTGCGCCGGCGGTCCGGAACGGTTTCATCCTGTCGGACTGTGCGGTCGTCGCGGTGGTTGCCGAGAAGGACCTCTTGACCGACCTCGAGGGGCAGCTCGCCGAGCAGGGCGCTGCGCCGGCGCTCGTCGCGATCGAAGCGCCCGATGGTCTGCGCCGAGGCCTGGCGAGTTCGGGGCCGGCCCCCGTCGCCAAAAACGCAGTGAGTTCGAACGACGATCTCGCCTACATCCTCTACACGTCCGGCTCCACGGGGAAGCCGAAGGGCGTCATGCTCTCTCACGAGAACGCCGTCGTGTTCGTGGAGTGGGGCTCTGAGAGGTTCGGCCTGCGCGAAGACGACCGTTTCTCGTCGCACGCACCGTTCCACTTCGATCTCTCGATCTTCGACCTCTACGAACCGCTGAGAGCCGGGGCCACGCTCGTGCTCGTGCCGGAAGACGTTGGCAAAGAGCCCGGCAAGCTCGCGGAGTTGATCGCGTCGGCGGGGATCACCGTTTGGTACTCCGCGCCCTCGATCCTCGGCTTTCTCGCGCAGTACGGGAAGCTCGAGACGCACGACTACTCCGCGCTACGCCTGGTGCTGTTCGCAGGCGAAGTCTTTCCGGTGGTCCACTTGCGCGCGCTGCAGGAGCACTGGCCCCTTCCGCGGTACGGAAACCTCTACGGACCCACCGAGACGAACGTCTGTACCGCCTTCGATGTGCCGTGCCCGGTGCCGGCGGGCCGAACGGAGCCGTTTCCGATCGGGCCCGCTTGCGCGCACTACGAGGGGTGTGTCGTCGACCCGGAGCTCCGTCCGGTGGCGGCGGGAGAAGAGGGCGAGCTCTGCATTCGCGGGCCCGGCGTGATGCAAGGGTATTGGAATCGTCCCGACCTGACCGAGGGCGTCTTTGCCCAGGTCGGCGGGGGGTCCCCGTGGTACCGGACGGGCGATGTGGTCGTCGAAGAGTCGGGCGGGATCTACCGCTTCGTCGGACGTCGGGACCGCATGGTCAAGAAGCGCGGCTACCGCGTCGAACTCGGGGAAATCGAGGCCTGCCTGTATCGAAACCCGAAGGTCGCAGAGGCGGCCGTCGTGGCGCTCGACGGCGAGGACGGAGTGAAGGTTCGGGCCCACCTCTCTGCTAGAGATGGCGAGAAGCTCTCGATCATCGCGCTCAAGCGGTTCTGTGCCGAGCAACTGCCCGGGTACATGGTGCCGGACGCGTTCAAGTTCCACGAGGCCCTGCCCAAGACCTCGACCGACAAGATCGACTATCAGACCCTCAAGCGCGTGAGCTGAGGACGGAGGCCGCATGGATTTCGCCTGGTCGGACGAGCAGCAACAACTGCGGGACGCAGTCAGCGAGCTGGCGCAGAAGGAACTCAACGAGGGGCTCCGCGAGCGCGACAAGCGCGGCGAGTTCAATCGCGACGGTTGGAATCAGCTCGCGGAGTTCGGGATTCACGGCCTGCCGGTCCCGACGGAATACGGTGGAATGGGGCTCGATGCGCTGACCACCGTCGGCGTGCTCGAGGCTCTCGGGTACGGGTGCCACGACAACGGTCTCGTCTTCTCGACCAATGCGCACATGTGGACCGCAGAGATTCCGCTGCTCGACTTCGGAAACGACGATCAGAAGGATCGCTACCTACGCAAGCTCGTCTCCGGCGAGTGGATCGGCGGAAATGCGATGTCCGAGCCGGGTTCCGGCTCGGATGCGTACTCGCTCACCACGCGTGCCGACAAACAAGGTGATCGCTACGTCCTCAACGGCGGCAAGACATGGGTGACGAATGGCCCCGTCGCAGACCTCTTGATGGTCTTTGCGACGATTGATCCCGCGAAGGGATCGCGAGGGGTCACTGGGTTCATCGTCGAGAAGGAGTCGGCCGGCGTACGCTGTGGGGCGCCGCTGCAGAAGATGGGCATCAAGACTTCGCCGATGTGCGAGATCTTCTTCGACGACTGCGAAGTGCCCGAGGAGAACCGGCTCGGCCGCGAGGGGGCGGGGTCGAACCTGTTCACGCACTCGATGACGTGGGAGCGGAGCTGCATTCTCGCGAGTGCTGTGGGCTCGATGCAGCGAATCCTCGAGACTTGCATTGCGTATTCGAAGGAGCGCAAGCAGTTCGGCAAGCCGATCGGCAACTTTCAGCTCGTCGCCGACAAGATCGTCAACATCAAGCTGCGGCTCGAGACCGCGCGCGCGTTGCTCTATCAAGCGGCGTGGTTGCGCAGTCTGGGAAAGAGCATCTTCCTCGAAGCGGCCCTCGCCAAGCTCCACATCAGCGAAAGCTGGGTGCGCTGTGCCGAAGACGCGATTCAGCTCCATGGGGGCTACGGCTACATGGAGGAGGCGGGCCTCGAGCGGGAGCTGCGCGACGCGTTCGGGAGTCGGATCTACTCGGGCACAAGCGAGATCCAACGAATGATCATCGCTTCTCTGCTCGGGCTGCGTCCGGAGTAGCCCGCGCGGTTCCGTGCCCGCCGCTCCCGGACGGAGGCGTAGTCCGACACGGTGTCCGGCAGGTTCGAGATCGGATCGGGACCGCTCGCGGGGCCGTGGAGGCACACGAGTTCTTCATGGTCCGGCGAGCACATACCGATACGCTTCCCTCGAGTCAGCGAGGGAGAGGCTACCGGGTGAGCGCGAAGGCATGGCTGAGAGATCGCGCCGGGGAGGTCCTGCTCGGAGCCGGGCTCACGAACCCCGGCCGGCAGGCCGCTGGGCAGCTCACGATCGCCACATTCCATCGCGTGCTCCCAGCATCGCAGAGGGCGGAATACCCGATGCCAGGGCTGGTGGTTACGCCCGCTGAGCTCGAGTGGTTTCTCGCATTCTTCGAGCGCTATTTCGAGGTGGGAACGCTGGCCGACGCGGGGGCGGCCTGGGACCAGGGTGTGCCCACGGCCAAGCCGCGCCTGGCGCTCACTTTCGACGACGCCCAGCTCGACAACTATCTCCACGCAAGGCCTGTTCTCAAAGCCGCCGGGATGTGCGCGACCTTCTTCGCGCCCGCCGGGTCCGTCGAGCGCGGCGAAATTCTTTGGCACGATCGCCTCGCTTATGGAGTCGCGGGCGCCTGGCCCACTCGGCGCTCCGACGCGGCGCGGGTGCTCTCGGAACTCGAAGTCGACGTCCCGGAGGATGCGGCCCCGGCGGACGCCGCGCGGGCGCTGGTGATCGCGGCCAAAGCGGTGCCCCCTGCGACGCGCGTCGCGTGGCTCGATCGGGTGGAAGGTGAACTGGGGTCTCAGGTGCCGACTTGGGACGGTTTGATGAGCTGGGCGCAACTCGGTGCACTCGCCGAAGCGGGGCACGAGGTCGCTTCGCACTCGCTCACGCATGCGCTCCTCCCGCAATGCGACGACGACGCGCTCCGCGCCGAGGTGTCGGACTCGAGGCGGTTGCTCGAAGAGCGGCTCGGCGTCGAGGTGATTTCGTTCTGCTATCCGAACGGCGACTGTGACGCTCGCACCGTCCGGGCCGTCGAAGCTGCCGGCTATCGCTGGGGCGTCTCGACGGAGTGGGGGGCCAACGCGCCTGGAGCGGAGCGGCTTCGACTCGCACGCCACGAGATGCACGCGGACCATGTGCGCGCACGGGACGGTGCCTTCTCCGAGCCAAGACTCGCCTGGCGAATGAGTCGGCTCCATCCGGCGATCGGCTCGTGATGCAGCTCTTCAGCATCCGCAGGTCGAACCCGGACGTGGCCGCGGCAGACGACGCCGATGCGGGAGAGACCTGGTACGTGCTGCCCATCGGTCTGGCGCGACTCGCTGCGGCGCACGTCTGGACGATCGGGAACAACGCAGATAGGACCGTTTCCGAACCGAACGCCGAGGTCGCAGCGCGGTGAGTGCGCGGCTCGGCATCGTGGTGATCGGCCGGAATGAGGGTGCGCGCCTCGAGCGCTGCCTTGCGTCCCTTCCGCAAGACGGCCCGGTCGTGTACGTCGACAGCGGCTCTACCGATGGCAGCCTCGAACTCGCTCGGGCTCACAGCGCACAGGGAGTCTCGCTCGACGAGGAGAAGCCGTTCACGGCAGCCCGAGCGCGGAATGCCGGGTTCGAGCGCCTGTGCAGCGACGTTCCGAATGTGGAGTTCGTCCAGTTCGTCGACGGCGACTGCGAGCTTCGCGAGGGTTGGCTCGGGGAGGCTCTTGCCTGTCTCGATCGCCATCCCAAGGTCGCTGCGGTGTGCGGGCGCCGCCGCGAGCGCCACCCCGATGGGTCGCCGTGGAACCGCCTGACCGATTTCGAGTGGGACACACCGGTCGGAGACGCGGCGAGCTTCGGCGGCGATGTCCTGTTGCGAGCGGAGGTCTTGCGGGACGTCGGCGGCTATGACGAGACTCGGATTGCGGGCGAAGATCCCGACCTCGCGCTGAGAATCCGACGAGCCGGGCACCGGATCGAACGGCTCGATGTCGAGATGACGCTCCACGACGCGGCGCTCGACTCTCTCGCCTCGTGGTGGCGGCGCGCTGTACGAGGCGGCCATGCCTATGCCGAGGCGTACTATCGGGCGGGCGGCGACGCGGAGCCGGCGCTACGCCGGCATCTCGCCTCGACCGTGTTCTGGGGCGCGGCCGTCCCCGTACTCGCTTTGGTCGCGGCGCCCTGGACGGCGGGGGTCAGCGTGGTTCTCGGAGCGGCGGCCTGGGGCGCCCTCGCGGTTCGAATCTACCGGTCGATGCGCGGACGGGGCCGTTCCAGCGCGGACTCGGCACTGCTCGGCGCCGCACTCGTCGCGTGCAAGGTGGCCGAGCTTCAGGGAGCGCTCGTCTTTGTGTGGAACCATCTGCTGCGCGGCGCACCGACTCGACTCATCGAATACAAGGGCCGCTGAGCCGGAGCCCGGTGGTTTGCGGCTAAGAGGGTCGCTCGCCGCGTGCGAGCTGGCCGAGCCGCGCCCACTGCCAACGATGGAGCTCGGCCCGAAAGCCCGGTTCGTCGTAGCGTTTGACACGCCGAAGTGCGGCGAGGCAATACCCCGCGATGATCAACAGCCCGCCGATCACGAAGGGCCGCTCACGCATGCGGAAGAGCCCGCTTGCCACGACATACGCGAACGCGCTGCCCATGAACCACTGCCCCGCGCCCCAGCGCATACGTCCGCGGAAGACGCTGCGATCCGTCGAGCCCATGAGGCGGAGGTGAATGATACGGAGTTCCTCGTCGCGGAAGCTCTGCGTCCGGTACCCCTCCATGCGGGCGCGATGAAAGTCGATTCCGTCCCACATGACCTCGCGGACGAATCCGCCGATGCGGTCGAATGCTTCGCTCCGATAAAACTTGAACGCTCCGGAGACCTGTTCGTCGATGATCGACTCTTCGACGAAGCCCGCTCCCTCGGGCCGGAAGACCTTGCCGCTAGCGGCGGCCAGTTCCGGATCTTCCGCGAAGCGCTCCAGCAAGCGGGCGATGTAGCGGGGCGAGAACTCCAGATCGACATCGAGCTTGGCGATGAAGTCGTAGTGCCCCTCGACCGTTTCCAGTCCGGCATAGAATGCATCGACGACACCGCCTCCGACCGCGCGAAAGCCACGATCTTCGCGCGGGACGGCGCGGATCCAAGGCGTCTGTCGCGCGGCCTCGAGCATGATCGCGAGGGTTTGGTCGGTCGAGCCGTCGTCGACGAGGATCCACAGGTCGGGAGGCCGCGTCTGGGCGCGCATCGCTGCGAGCGTCCGCGGGAGCGTCTCGTCCTCGTTCCGCGCCGGGGAAACCACGACGATTCGCGGTTCCGTCCCCGCGGGCCCGGTTTTCATCGGCTCATCCCCCATCACGTTCAGTATGACGGATCGTCAAGCGGCGGCCCCGGCTTGACGATTGACTCGGGGCAGCCGCTCGGGGCGCTAGAGTGGGCAGCCTCAGCCCGGAGGGCGGGGACGCTCGCATGACCGAACCGCATCCCGTCGAATCTGCCGCGGCCGAGCGCCCGCCGGCGCTCCGCCGCCGGGTGCTCCGCGGCGCGGCTCTAGGGCTCGGCGGTCACGCGGGATCGCAGGCGATGCGGCTCGCCAGCAATCTGATCCTCGCGCGTCTCCTGTTCCCAGAAGCCTTCGGGGTCATGGCGCTCGCCTGGCTCGTGGTGAACGCCGTCACGATGCTCTCGGACGTCGGGGTGGCCCCGTCGGTCGTGCGAGATGACCGCGGGGATGATCCGCTCTTCTTGAACACGGCGTGGACGATCCAGGTGGTGCGAGGAGCGGTGCTTTGGTGCGCGGCTTCGGCGCTGGCGATTCCGTTCGCGGACTTCTACGACGAACCCCTGCTGGCGCGCCTCGTGCCGGTCGCCGCTCTGGTGGCGCCGATCGCGGGATTCGAGTCGATCCGTCTGCTCACTGCGACGCGACGACTCGAACTCGACCGGGTAGTGATCGTCGAGCTCGGAGGCCAGGTGACCGGGCTGGTGGCCATGGTGGCGTGGGCCTGGATCGATCGCTCGGTCTGGGCGTTGGTCGTGGGAGGGCTGGTGCGCAGCCTCGCGCGAGTGGTGCTCAGTCACGTGTTGCTTCCGGGCCCTGCCGATCGCTTCGGCTGGGATCGCGATGCCGCCGGCCGCATCGTCGGGTTCGGCAAGTGGATCCTGGTCAGCACCGCCATCACGTTCCTTGCGACGCGTCTCGACATCATCCTGCTCGGAAAGCTGGTTCCGCTCACGACGCTCGGCGTCTACAGCATCGGCGTGATGATCGCCCAGATGCCCCAAACGCCTGCGTCACGACTCGCGCGTGTGGTCTTGCTGCCGGCCCTGTCGGAAGCTCGGCGCGAGGGGGGCGCGGGACTCGCGCATGCCTTCGGGCAGGCGCGCGGGCTCTTGCTGCCGGCGATGCTGGTCGTCGCGCTCGCTGCGCTGGCGAGCGCCCCTGCGTTCGTCCAGATCTTCTACGACGACCGCTATCACGACGCGGGCTGGATCGCGCAGCTCTTGATGCTGCCGCTCTGGTTCTCGTTCCTGCAGTTCACGGCTCGATCCGCGCTCGAAGCGGTCGGGCACACGCGCGCGATCGCGCTGGGGAATGCGGTCAAGCTCATCGTGACTGGCGCAGGATGCATCTTCGGCTATCAGGCGGCCGGGATGCCGGGATTGATTCTGGGGGTCGCTGGCGGCGCCCTGGCGGGCTACGCGACGATCGCAGCCTCAGTGCGCGGTGCGGGGCTCTCGATCGTCGCGCAGGACCTGACGTGGACCAGTGCGGCGCTCGGACTCGGTTTGCTCGTGGGATTCGGACCGCACGCTCTCGCGCCGGCGCTGGGACTCGAGCGGGTCGATCTCGTAAGCCTCGGCGTCGGAGCGGCGATCGTCGGCCCGCTGGCACTCTCGCTTGGAGGCCGACTCCGCCAACTCGCCGGCGGCTCTCACGGAGCCTGAACCTGCGCCCCGACTCGACCGGAATGCGGTCTGGACCCCCAGGAGTCGGTGTCGATCCCGCACTCTTCGCGCAAGAAGTGGTTCGAATCGCGGAATCGTTCCAAGAGGTGCCGGCGATCTTCCGGCGTCAGGGGCTCAGGCCGGTAGGCGTCCCGCACCCGCCGACCGGCGCCGCTACCCCGCACCAGGTCGTACACGCGATCTCGCCAGGCCTTCGGAACCCACCGGCCGAGTGATTCGGCTCCCGGGATCTGGCGCAGTGGTTTCGTGAACCGGTACCGCAGCATCTCCTCGCTGACGCCGCCCGGGTTGCTCGCGACCGGCCCCGCCGTGAGAAGATCGCAATCGGGATCCACTCCGATGAACCCACAGACCCGACGGAGGAGAGGGGCCGGGTTGCTCAGCAGATCGTCCATGCGGAGCAAGAGGAGCGCCTCGCGTGGGAAGTGCTCCCAATAGCGCCGGATCTGCATCTCGTAGTCACTGCTGTCGAGACACACCGGATCGTGCGCGACGAACTCTCCGAAGTTCTCCCGAAAGGGCTCTCCCGGGTGCAGTTCCCGGGACCACCGGTGGACATAGTGGGAGTACGCGCGCTCGATGGGATCGCGCATCAGGTAGAGCAGCCGGACGTTCGGAACGGTGGCCGCAATTCGCGCGGGCACGCCTGCGACCTGCGGATGACGCGTGTAGTTGGTAGACGCCTCCCCGCAGACCTGGTCTGCGCCCGCGGCCGAGAAGAGCTCCCGGTACCAGGCGAGCCCTCGGGACCAGTTGACGTCCGGGTCGAAGAAGCACGGCTCTTTGTTGCGAACCGCCGGGTCTTCCGAGGTGCTCAGGCAGACCTGGGGATGGCGCGCGAGATAATCGTGGAGCGAGGTCGTGCCGGACTTCGCGGCCCCGATGATGATGAAGTCCGGAAGCCGACCATCCCTCATGGCGCGGCGATTCTACGGGTCAAAGCCGCGGGTTGCTACAGTCCCGCGCGATGGGGGTCTTGCGGAGCGTGGCTCTGCTCGTCGTGAGCGCGCTGCTCTCGGTGGGCTTGGCGGAGGGAGTCTTGCGGTGGGTCGCGCCGCAGCCGGCGTCGTGGCTGGACATCTATCGGCGCCACCCGAAGCTCCCGCTGCCGACGTTGCTCCCCGATGTCGAACGCCGGATCGATACCGGAGAGCTGCACTGGACGATCCTCACCGACGCGGACGGAATGCGCGTCGGGGCGGATCCGGCGCCGAAGGGGCGGCCCCTCGCGCTGGCGCTCGGAGACTCGTTCACCTTCGGACAGGGCGTTCACTACGAAGAAACGTTCGTTTCTCTGCTCGAACGAGATTCCGGCGCATGGCACTGGCGGAATGCAGGGCACGGGGGCTACGGCCCGACCCAGTACCGGCAAGTCCTCGAGTACCTGCTCGACGAGGGGCTCGAGCCCGAGGTCCTGCTGGTCGGGATCTATCTCGGTAACGACTACCACGATTGCGTCTGGGACAAGGATGTCCCGGTTTCGGGCGGCGTCGCGGGCTCGGAGCCCGGATTGCGCGGTCGACTCAAGCGGACGCTCCATCTCTATCGGTTGCTGGCCCGGGTCTACCATCGCCTCGGGATCGCGCCCGTGTCCCATGCCGGAGCCGAGCTCTACGAGCAGGCGGCGTGGCAGCGGCCGCCCCTGACGAACGCAGAACCGATCTTTCGCGACGAACTCGCGAAGATCGCCGCGATCGCCGAGGTGCGGGGGATTCCTCTCCTCGCGGTGGTGATTCCGACGCGCTTGAGCGTGAACGCGATCGCGGGCCGCGTCGATGGCGTGAACGGCGACTTCCCGATGGCGCGTACCGGAGAGACCCTCGACGCGCTCGGGATCCGGTGGGTCGACGCGACGCCTGCGCTGCTCCCGATCGAGGCCGCATACTTTCTCCACGACGGCCATCTGACACCCGAGGGTCATGCAGCCGTCGCCGCTCGCCTTGCACCGGAGATCGACTCGCTTCGCTGAGACTCGCGCTCGAGAGAGCGGAGGCTCGCTCGACTCAGTCGGCTTGTTCGACCACTGGAGCCAGCGTTTCGAACGCCGAACTCGCCATCCTCAGGTAGAGCTCGGGAGGCATGTGTTCGAGGATGAGGCCGATGTGCCCGACGGCTGCGGCCAGATGGAATCGAGCATCTGACGGGCGGCAGCCGAGCAGGGTTGCCTGGCGGCGGAGTGCCCGCGCGAACGGAGCGCGCCCGAGTCCGAACGATCGGGCGCACCGCACCAGATCGAAGAATGCGTGTCCGCGGACGGCAGAAGCGGGCCAGTCGATCAATACGAACGGACTGTGCTCGCCTTCGGATCGGAGCACGTTGCCCTTCCAAAGGTCGTTGTGTGCGAGGACCCAGTTCGGCCGCCAAGAGCCGGACTCGAGCGCTTCGAGTCCACCTCGGGCCCCATCCCGGACCGGCGCGGCCATGTCGGGAAACGACAGGGCCCGCACCAGCGGCTCCTCGAAGCCAGCCGAGATCTCACTGTCGAGGGGCTCTCTTCGCGTCTTCGCCGCTGCAGCTTCGAGCCAGTCCGTGACTGCGGGAGCGAGCGAGCGCCTCTCCCACCACCAGGCGAACCGACCCTCGGCGAGCGGTCGGCGAAAGGGCAGGAGCGCCCAGCTGCAGCCGTCGTGGGTGCCCTCAGCGACAGGAATCAGCACGGCATCGCCGAGTGTTTCCCCGAGCGCCTCTCGAGCCTGGCGCGCGCGGTCCTGGCCTCTCGCCACCAGGTCTGGCGAGAGCGCCGATGAGATCAACAGGACGGCCGTGGGCCGGCCTGCGCCATCTTCGGCCAGCACCTTGGTGGTGTCGTCCGCGACCGATTTTGGGGCGGACAGGAGGCGCAGAGCTCCCACTCCCGACGCACCGAGAGCCGCGCTCAGAGGCTCTGCAAAGGCCTCTCTGACATCATCGAGTCTCGCCTGGGCCACGAAGATCGCCGGCGCCCCCCAAAGCCGCGCAGGATGGGCGGCGGAGGCCTCCGGGTCAACAGGGGTCGAGGAATCCCCCGGGGGGCCTCAGGTCGTGCGGCGCCTGGGCCGCCCCAGCCAGGCGAGTCCAGCACCGACGAGCAGGAGCGTTCCGGGCTCGGGCAGGTTGGCAATGTTGTCGAAGCCGATCACGGATGCGGTCTCGTCTCCGTTCCAGCCGGGATCCAGCTCGCGGACGAGGAAACGGATCCGCTCCACGTCGAACAGCACGTCCGCGAAGCTCGCGCTCCCGCCGGTCACCTGGGTGAAGTCGGCCTCGTCGAGCGCGAAGGTGAGGTGGTACCAGTTTGCGTCGGCCGAGAGCACGATGGCGTCCGTCGTCACGAAGCGTTCGCCGCCCGCCCCCTGGATTGCGAACCGGATGTGCAGATCCTCGGCACCGAAGTTCGCGAGGTCGGCGGCCACCGCGTAGACGTTCGTGGCGACATAGTCCCCGCTCCACTGGGATCCGTTCGTGGTGACGGGCCGGCCACCAGGGTGCGAGACCCCGTCGGTCTCGAGGCGGAGCCAGTGGTCCCCGGCGCCCGTAGGCCCGCCGCTCGCCACATTCGTCAGCTGAGAAGGAGCGGCATAGGTCCAGTTGAACAGGCTGCCGTCCTCGAAATCGTTGACCGGCGTCAGCGAAGTGGCCAGCGCCGGTGCAGAGACCAGCAGGCAACAGAGACCGAGAATCCAGCGTGTCATGTGCGATCCCAAGCCGATGGCGGGGGGTGGGTGGTTCCCGACAGGAGGTTTCCGTACCTGGGTAAGTGTCCAGAGAATGCCCTACGTGGCAAAAAAACCACAAAAAATCCGGGCTTTCCCTCATCACCCCCCCAGGGGGTTCTGCCACCTCGGCGAAAAACTCCGAGTTCCTGACACAAAGCCCATTCCCGCACCACGACTCCGCGACAGGGATCGGTCATTGGCGCCCCGGAACGTTGTAGAGGCTCGCGGAGGGAACATGGTTGCCGGAGTTGGGATGAATGGACGCTGGTTCGGAGTCGCGGTGATCGTGGCTGCGGGGATGCTGACGGGAAACTCGGCGACGGCGCTGACGCTCGGTTACGACGTGATCGATGGAACCGCGGGAATCTTCTCGCCGGGTGGGTCCGGGGTCTTCGTGGTCAGCCGAGACCTCGACGGCTCGATCGAACTCGAGACCCCGGGCGCGCTCGAGATCGGGGCAGTCCTCGAATACACCGCGTTCGAGATGGCTGGGACCGGTCGCCTCTGCGAGTCCTGCGATGAGCTGACCATCGAGATCGCGCTCAACGAGAGTCTCCTCTCGACTCTCGAAGTGGTCGCCGGAAGCGGGCCGACGGGGCTCGCGAGCGACGGTGACCTCTTTACGATCTGGACACTGACCGGAGACGGTTGGACGGTCGACCTCGAAGTCGAGGCCACCACTCGCTTCCTGACGGGCCGCAACGACATCTCCTCGACGTTCTTCAGCCACAACTACCAGATCACGAACATCACTGCGCTCGGCCACGTTCCGGAAGGCGTCGACATCTCGAGTCTCGATGTGTTCAAGTTCGACTCGGCGGCGGTGGTTCCCGAGCCGGGCACGCTGTTGCTGATGGCGGGCGGTCTGCTGGGTCTCGCGACGTGGAGACCGCGGCGCGAGCGTTCCCTCTAGCGACAGCGACGCCGCGCCCGGCCGGTCGATGCGAGGTCCGCGGAGGTCCTTACGAACGCGCTTGCGCCGGACCGGGCAGCCTCTGTGCGAGCGGGAGCCGTCGAATTCGGCCGCCGCCCGTCGCCGCCCATGCGTTGGCGACTGCGGGCGCGAGCGGCGGCGTGCCGGGTTCGCCCACGCCTCCCGGCGCTGCGCCGCTCTCGACGAGGTGCACTTCGATGCGCGGGGTCTGGGAGAGCGACAGGAGCGGATGATCGTGAAAATTCGAGGGCAGGGCGGCGCCGGCTTCGAACTTCACTTCGCTCGCAAGAGACGCCAGTCCGAACAGCAGGCCGCCCTCCATCTGGCCGATCACCGTGTCCGGGTGGACGATTTCGCCGCAATCGACCGCACAAACCACTCGGTCTACGTGTAAGTCATCTCCGTTTCGGGTGACCTCGACCACCTGGGCGACCCACGTGCCGAACGACTGCGCGACCGCGACACCGCGACCCCGTCCCGAGCCGACCGGTCGGCTCCATCCCGCCGCAGCGGCTGCTCGTTCGAGGACTGCGCGACCGCGGGGGTGCTCGGCGAGGAGTGCAAGACGATACGCGACCGGGTCGGCACCGGCGCGAATTGCGAGCTCGTCGATGAAGCTCTCGGTGAAGAAGACGTTCTGCGAGTGAGCGACCGATCGCCAATACCCGGTGGGCACCGGAGCCTCCACCAGCACCCACTCGAGTCTCGCCGCCCCTGTCGCGTACGCGGGCCACCCTCCTTCGATCGCAAGTGGGCTCGCGGCTTGGCGCATCCAGCGGGGGAACTGGTACTCGAGTGGGTCCGGGAGCCGATCGCTCGCAAGCGGGCCGCCGAGGGCAGCCTGCAGGCCGAACGTGACGCGCTGGAGCCAGGCCGGTGCGTCGCGAGCCTCGAACCACGGCCCCGCGATCCGGTGGTGCCATGCGACGGGAAGCCCCGTGTCGCCGAGAGCGGCCGACAGCTCGGCGGCGAACGCCGGTCGATAGTAGTCGTGCCGAAGATCATCCTCTCGACTCCAGAGCACCTGCACCGGGCGCCCGATCGCACGGGAAAGTGCGGCCGCTTGGAGCGCGGAACGCATCTCGTAGCGTCGTCCGAAGCCGCCGCCGAGGAGCGTCGTGTGCACGCGTAGTGCGGTCTCGGGGAGCCCAAGGAGAGCGGCTGCCCGGTTGCGGAGTCGGCCCGCGCTCTGGGTGGGCGCCCAGAACTCGGCCCGGTCTGCTTTCACATCTGCGGTGCAATTCGGTGGCTCGAGGGTGGCGTGCGCGAGGAAGGGCACCTCGTAGCGCGCACGGTGCTGCCGCGTCGCCTGCTGGAACGTCTCGTCGACCGGGCCGCGCTCCCGAACGACGAGGCCTTCCTGACTCAGCGCCGCGAGGAGGCGCTCGGAGTAGCCAGCGCTCGAGAATTCCGGCGCGTCGGATTTCCACTGCACGCTCGCGCGCGCGAGGCCGCGGCTCGCTTGCCAACCGTGTTCAGCCACGATGCCGACGCCCCCACCGGCCGCGTCCGGGAGCTCGATGGCGGCAATGACTCCTGGTTCTGCCCGGGCCGCATCGGGATCCCACTGCGCCAGCTGTCCGCCGCCTGCCGGGGGCATGGCGACCGCCGCTCGGCAAAGGCCCGGGAGCGTGACGTCGATGCCGTAGACGGCGCTGCCATCGACTTTTGCGGGCACGTCGAGGCGGGAGACAGAGTGGCCGATCAGTCGCCGGTCTTCGCGTCTGCGCAGCGTGACTTGCTCGGGGATTGCGCGCTGTGCGGCCGCCGCCGCGAGAACTCCGTACCGGGCGCGTTGCCCGGTGGAGTCATGGAACACAGAGCCCGCGCCCGTGCGGCAGGTCTCCACTCGCACGTTCCATTCTTCGGCGGCAGCGCCAAGCAGCATCCCGCGTGCGGCGGCCGCAGCTCGGGCGAGCGGTTCCCAGGACGTGCGAATACTCGAACTCGCGCCGGTCGACATCGAGCGAGGCGGCCCCTCGAGCACCTGCATTTCGACGGCCACCGTTTCCCATGCAACGTCCAACTCCTCGGCGACGATCATCGCGAGCGCGGAGTGGATGCCTTGGCCCATTTCCGCCTTGTCGACTGTGACCGTCACGCGGCCGTCCGGTGCGATCGCGAGCCAGGTCTCGAGCGCACTCGCCGGAGCTTCTCGGTCGCCGGGCTCGGCCGAGGCCCCAAGGACGGGCCGGATGCCCCCCGCCGTGGCGTGAAGGAGAAGACCGCCGGTGGCGATTGCGCCGCGAAAGAACGCTCGTCGATTGAGATCAGTCACGGAGTCGCGTCGCGAGGTGGATCGCGCGGCGGATACGCGGTTGGGTTCCGCAACGACAGAGATTGGTGATCGCGCGGTCGATCTCCGCGTCCGTGGGGTTCGGGTTCGACGTGAGGAGTGCGGCGGCCGCCATCAGGAAGCCGGGCTGGCAATATCCGCACTGAGGCACCTGCTCTGCGATCCACGCCGCTTGGACGGCAGGGCGCGCGGGCCCGCCGAGGCCTTCGATGGTGGTCAGGGCTGCGTCGCCGACCGACCCGACGGGGACGACACACGAGCGGACCGCCCGTCCGTCGAGGTGCACGGTGCATGCGCCGCACTGACCGACGCCGCAGCCGAACTTGGTCCCCAGGAGCCCGAGGTGCTCGCGGAGCACCCAGAGGAGCGGGACATCGTCCGGGACGTCGACTTCCTCGAGTGAGCCGTTGACACGGAGTGAGTGCCGCGGTGCCATCGTCGCCAGAGTACCGAGCGCGGCGACTCCGTGCCTCGCAGGCCGGCTTCCGGCTCCGTCCGCTGGGTCATGTCACCCAGCGAGCCCGCCGATACACTGCGGACGGCCCATGAAGCTCTCCGTCGTCATCGTCAACTACCGAACGCCCGACATGACGCTTGAAGCGCTGGCAGCACTCATGCGTGAGCTCGAGCGGCTACCGGAAGCCCGTGTCGAAATCGTGGACAACCACTCGGGCGATGATTCCGTCGCCAAGCTCGAGGCCGGGGTCCGCGCGAAGGGGTGGAGCGACCGGGTCACCGTCTCGTGCACCGATCACAACGGTGGATTCGCGTACGGGAACAACCATGCGATCCGCCGTGCGCTTGCGGGCGCCGATCCCCCGGATCTCGTCTATCTGCTGAATTCGGACGCGTTTCCCGACGCGGGCTCCCTCGGAGTGCTCGTCGATTTCCTGCGCGAACGGCCGGACGTCGGGATCGCCGGTAGTTACATCCACGGGCCCGACGGTGACTTCCACATCACCGCCTTTCGATTCCCGACACTCTGGAGCGAACTCCAGGGTTCGGCCCGGCTCGGTGTGCTCACGCGCCTGCTGAACGGTTTCGTCGTGCCGCTTCCGCTCCCGGAGACGGCGCGCGAGGTCGATTGGCTCGCCGGCGCGAGCATGCTGATCCGCCGCGAAGTCTTCGAGGCGATCGGCCTGCTCGACGACACGTTCTTTCTCTACTTCGAAGAGACGGACTTCTGCCGACGGGCACAGCTTGCCGGTTGGCCGACGTGGTACGTCCGGGAGAGCTCGGTCACCCACATCGGTTCGGTTTCTACGGGCATGAAGGAACGAGCGCGCCGCATGCCGGAGTACTGGTTTGCGTCTCGACGGCACTACTTCCGCAAGAATCACGGGTCTCTCTATCTCGCCGTGGCCGACGCTCTCTGGCTGCTCGGCTTCGGTTCCTGGTGGTTGCGCCGGCGAGTTCAGGGAAAGCCCGATCCGGATCCGCCCCAACTACTCGGCGACTTCGTCCGGTACAACGTGCTCGGCGCCCGCTCCGATCCCTGACCGAGCCTGCTAGGAATTCGGGCCGGCGGCTTCGAGCGCCTCGCGCAGGTGTGCAGCGAGGACACGCACGTTGGGCTCGAGCACCATGCTGTCGTGGTCACCGGGCACCTCGTGCACGGAGACCTCGGGCACGTAGTGGTGCCAACCATTGTCTTCGTAATAGAACTCGCGCTCGTCATCGACGCGACGGCCGGCCCCGAGGTCGTAGAGCTCGCCGGGCGCGGGCCGGAACAGCAGGACCGGGTGCGGGAACGGCTCGATCTCGTATCGGCCCAGCGCCCGGTAGAAGGCCGCTTCGATCTCCTGCGAGCGGAACTCGTACGGGCGTGAGCCGGCCTCCTCTTGGCTCTGCGTTCGCTTGCGCAGCTCCCATTCGACCCGCGTCTTCACCCAATCGACCAGGTAGCCGGGGCCGCGGCGCGCGAGCCGCTGAAGATGGATCTTGACTTTGTCGACGCCCGCGAGCTGATCGGGCGAACGGGGCAGGGGCGTGTCGAGCATGGCGAGGAGCCCGACCTCGTCACCGGCTGCGCGCAGCTGTTGGGCGACTTCGTACGCCGTGATGCCACCGCCGGAGAAGCCTCCGAGGAAGTAGGGGCCTTCGGGCTGGACCCGTCGGATCTCCTCGAGATAGTCGGCGGCCGCCTCGACGAAATCTTCATGGGGCTGCTCGTCGCCGCGCAGGCCGCGCGCCTGGATCGCATAGAAGGGGCGTTCCCGGCCGATCAAACCCGCGAGGTGCCGAAGGTTGAGCACGTTGCCGAACATTCCCGCCACCAGGAAGAACGGAGTCTGTCGGCTCGAATCCGCGGAGTGCATCGGCACGAGGAAGCGGTACTCCTCGCGGTGGACCGCAGGCGACGCCGACTCGGAGTCGCCGCGCTCGGCCTTGATGAGCGCAGCGACTTTTTCGACCGTCGGCGCTTCGAAGAGCACCGAGATCGGGTACTCGACATCGAACTGGCGCTTGATCTGACCGAAGAGGCGCACCGCGATCAGGGAATGTCCGCCGAGTGCGAAGAAGTCGTCCTCGACGCCAACCTGGTCGACACCGAGCAGCTCCTCCCAGATCGACACGAGCCCCGTTTCGACGTCATCCCGCGGCGCCACATAGCTGCTCGCGAGTTCCGGGCGCGCGAAGCGCGTGCCCCCTTCGTCGATCGTGGGTGCGCTGTTGCGAACCTGCTCGACGAGTGACTCCAGAGCGATGGATGTGACCATCACTTGAGGGCCGCCGGTCGCTGCGAGCACACGTTCGAGCGCTTCGACGCCTTCTTCCGGCAGGATCCCGGCTCGCAGGGTCTTGCGGAACGCGCGCTCCGCGGGAGACAACCCGTCCGCCTGCGCGTCGGCCAGCGCGGCGCCGCGGTCCGTCGTCTCTCCGAACTGGACGTCGCCGGCGAGACGCTTGATCTGGAAGGACTCGATTTCGACGAGGACCTTGCCCGACTCGTCGCAGAGCGTGATGTCGAACGACGCGACCTCACGCTCGGCAGCGTTGTCGCCGCGGCTGCGGACATGGCTTCGAATTCGCGCCGGCAAGCTCCCGAACGATCGGAGTCGTCCGTAGGACAGCGGGACCCAGAGCGTGTCTCCGGTGTAACCCTCGATGAGTTCCATCGCGTAACCGGTGGCGAGATCGAGGAGAGCGGGGTGGCAGCCGAGTTCTTCCGTCTCGTCGGCGAAGGGCGCGGGAAGTTCCAGTTCCGCGAGTGCTTCGTGCTCGCCCCAGGCGACACGCCGCAGGCAGCGCCAGCGGGGGCCGAACCGCAAGTGCCGTTCCTGGCCCGTTCGGATTCCGCCGGAGTCTTCATCCACCCGTCCCGCACAGCGCTCGGCGACTTCGCCGAGGGCAAACGGCTTCGGTGTCGCGTCGTCCGGGAGGGCGTGAAGGTGGGCCTCGGCGTGGAGTGTCCAGGGCGCGAGAGTGACGTCGCTCAGGCGGCTCTCGACCGAGAACGCGAATCCGTGACCGTCTCGGCTGAGCTTGACCCGGAGCGTCTTCGTGCGCGCTTCTTCGACCGCAAGCGGCGCCAGGAACACGAGGTCGCTGACTTCGCAGCCACCGCGGCCGACGACCTCTTCGAGTGCGCCTCGGGCGAGCTCGAGGTAGCCGGTGCCCGGGAAGACGGCCTGGCCATCCGCCGTCCGGTGCTGATCGAGAATCCATTGGGACCGCGCGTCGAGCTCGGTCTGGAATGACCAGCGCTCGGGTCCGCCTTCCGTGCGTCCCTCGAGCAGGGGATGGCCGGTGGGATCGGGCTCCGCGCTGTCGTCGCCATTGGTCGCGGCGGCGACGGCTGCGGCCGCCATGCCGACCTCGTTCCAGACGCCCCAGTTGAGTGCGACGACGTAGGGGCCCTTACGCCGCTGGCGAGCGTGCGCGAAGGCATTCAAGAACGCATTGGCCGCGACGTAGTCGACCTGTCCAGCGGCTCCCAGCGCCGAGCTCGTCGAAGAGAAGAGGGCGAGGAAGTCGAGGGACGTCGCTCCAAGGAGCTGTTCGAGGACGAGCGCTCCCTGGATCTTGGGCGCGAACAGTTCGTCGACTGCCATTTGGGTCTTCAGCTGGATGAGGTCATCGTCGAGAATGCCGGCCGCGTGAAAGACACCGTGCAGCGGGCCGAAGCGGCGCCGCGCGGCGGTCACGACTTCTTCCATCTGCTTGAGGTCCGCCACGTCGGCCGCGGCGACCTCGACTTCGGCACCGAGTTCCTGGAGTGTCAGCAGTCGGCGCAGCTTTCGGCTGGTCGCGTCGCCTGGGCCGTGGGTGGCGAGCCAGCTCTCCCAGTCTTCGCGATCGGGCAGGGGGCTCCGCCCGACGAGAACGAGCTTGGCACGCCAGCGCCGCGCGAGGTGCTCGGCGACGACGAGGCCCAGTCCCCCGAGGCCGCCGGTGATCAGATAGACGCCGCCTTCGCGGAGTCGGCTGCCGCCGTCGGGGAGCGGCGTGGGAACCTCGGGTTCGAACGTCCGCTCGTAGCGGTCGCCGCCGCGGTACGCGACGACGTCGTTCTCCGCGGGAGCGCGGGTCTCTTCAAAGAGCTGGTCCGCGAGGGCCTCGCGCCGTTCGGTCGCCTGACGCCGGCTGAAGCGACGCTGGAGTTCGGGGAGCGCAACGTCGACGAACGAGCTGGTGAACCCCGGGAACTCCTGCGGGATGACCTTGCAGGGACCGAGGAGCGTGGCCTTTTCGGGATACTCGACGGGTTCGCCCGAAACCGATTGAACGCCGTTGGAGACGACCGTCACGTGGAGCGGGTGCGGCAGGTCCTGGTCCCCAAGCGCCTGCGCGAGGAAGAGCATCGAATAGAAACCGCGCTCCTGGATGTGGTGGTAGAAGCTGGAGCCGGCACGCGAGTTGCGTCCTTCGGTCAGGGTCCAGAGATGCACGATTCGGTGCGGCAGCTCGTCCGACTCGGCGAGTGCGCCGAGGAGCGCGTCGTAGCCCGTTCGCCCTTCTTCAGGTGCGAGCGCGAATTCGTCCGGAGCCACGCGGTAGTACGCGTCGCCCTCGCGAACCGTGATGACCGCGTCGCCAGCCTCGCGGAGCCGAGCCGCGAGGCGCGCGCCCACTCCGGTGCCATCGAGAAAGACGAGCCAGCGAGTCGGGTCGGCCGGGGCGTCGTCGTCCCTCGACTCGGGTACCGGGATCGCCACCCGGTGCCAAGCGGGCCGGTAGAACCAGTCGTCGAGATCGGCGAGCTTCTCGAGTTCGCTTTCCGTTTCGGCGCCCTGATAACTGGCCTGGCCGGGCTCGATCCAATAGCGCTGTTTCTGGAACGCGTACGCCGGGAGGGGCACGCGCAGGCGGCGGGCGCCGCCGTGGAAGCCGTGCCAATCGACTTCGGCGCCGGCAGTCCAGAGGCGGCCGAGGCTGGAGAGTGCGAAAGCGAGATCCGACACTTGCTCGTCCGGATGTCGCAATGAGGCGATCGCTGCGAGCCCAGGATTCGCAGCGGGATTCATGCGCGAGAGCGAGCTGAGCGTCTTGCCAGGACCGACCTCGAGCAGCACGCGGGCCGAGTCCTCCAGAAGTGTGGCCACCCCGTCCGCGAATCGCACGGTGTTGCGCAGATGCTGGACCCAGTACTCGGGATCGGTGGCTTCTTCCGGAGTGATCCACGCACCCGTCAGGTTCGACGCGAACGGAATCTGCGGGGGCGAGAGCTCGATGCCACGCAGATAGTCCCCGAACTCGCGGAGGATCGGGTCGAGCATGCGGGAGTGCGCCGCGATCTCGATCTTCACACGACGAACTTCGAGGTCGCGCGCGGAGAGTGTGGCCTCGAGAGCGTCGAGCGCTGCGGTCGGGCCCGAGGCGACGCAGAGTCCGGGGGCGTTCTCAACGGCGAGTTCGAGATCGGGCCCGAGCAGCGGCTCGAGCTCGCTCCGGTCCAGGGGGACGCTGAGCATCCCGCCGCTGGGGACGGTTTCGAAGAGGCGGCCGCGCAGAGCGACGAGCCCGAGACAATCCTCGTAGGAGAGCACTCCGGCGATACACGCCGCGGTGTTCTCTCCCATGCTGTGCCCGATCAGCGCCGTCGGCAGCACGCCCCAGGAACTCCAGAGCTGCGCGAGCGCGTGCTCGATGATGAACAGCAGCGGCAGTTGGATGGAAGGGCGAGCGAGTTCGGCAGTGGCCTCGGCCAGATGAGCATCGTCGGGGAACAGGAGCGAGAGCAGATCGAGTCCCTCGCGATCCTTGAGGAGCTCGAGACCGCGATCGACGTCGGCTCGAAAGGAGACTTCGCTCTCGTAGAGATCGCGGGCCATGCGGGGGTATTGGGCGCCCCCTCCCGGGAACATGAACGCGACGTGGGCGCCTCCCGCGGCGGCCGTGCCGGTGGCCGCGAGCCCCGTGTCTCGGTTCTCGAGCAGGTCGGCAGCCTCGGCGCCGTCTCGGCAGACGATCGTGCGGCGTTCAGAGAAGGCGCGCCGCCCTGTCTGAAGTGTCCACGCGACGTCGGCCAACGGCAGTTCCGAGTGACTCCGCACGTGTGCGGCGAGTCGCTCCGAACCCTCGATCAGCGCGCCCGCGTTCCGGGCGGAGAGTGGCAGCAGCTGCCACGGGCGGGAGGGCCCCGAGGGCTCGCGAACCGGGGCCTCCTCGAGGATCGCGTGCGCGTTGGTTCCGCCGACACCGAGCGAGGACACGCCGGCGCGGCGCGGCGTGTCGCCGCGAGCCCAGTCTCGAAGCTCCGTGTTCACGAAGAACGGGCTCGCTTCGAAGTCGATACTCGGATTCGGAGCTTCGAAGTTGAGGCTGGGCGGGATCTGTCGGTGCGAGAGCGCGAGCGCGACCTGCGAGACACTCGCGATTCCAGCTGCGGTATCGAGGTGACCGATGTTCGTTTTTACGGAGCCGAGGGCGCAGAAGCCTTTCCGGTCGGTGGTGGCCCGGAACGCCTGAGTGAGTGCGGCGACTTCGATCGGGTCGCCGACCGGCGTGCCGGTGCCGTGGCTCGAGACGTATTGGATCGAGCCGGCCTCCACATCCGCGATCGCCAGCGCTTCCGCGATCGCCGCGGCCTGGCCGTCGACGCTGGGGGCGAGGTAGCCGACCTTGCCGGCGCCGTCGTTGTTGATCGCGGAGCCCAGCACCGTTGCGTAGATGTGATCGCCAGCTTCGATCGCGTCGTCCAGGCGTCGGAGCACGGCGATCCCAGCACCACTTCCGAACACGGTGCCCTTCGAGCGGTGATCGAACGCGCGGCAATGGCCGTCGGGCGAGAGGATCTCGCCCTCCTCGTAGAGGTAGCCGCGCTGGTGGGGCTGCTCGATGGTGACGCCACCGGCGAGAGCCAGGTCGACTTCGGCGTTGAGGAGGCTCTGCGAAGCCATGTGAATCGCGACGAGCGAAGTAGAGCAGGCGGTTTGCACACTGATGCTCGGGCCGCGCAGGTCGAGGTTGTACGAGACCCGGGTAGAGAGGAAGTCCTTGTCGTTCCCGGTGTGGCGAATGAGGAAGAGGCCGACGTTCTCCATCAACTCGGGGTTCGTGAGGAGGTTGAACATCATGTAGGCGTTCATCCCGCACCCGCCCCAGACGCCGATCGAACCGTCGAATCCTTCCGGCGTATGGCCCGCGTCCTCGAGCGCTTCCCATGCGCACTCGAGGAAGTGGCGGTGCTGCGGGTCCATGATCGCCGCGTCCTTCGGGCTGAAGCCGAAGAACTCCGCGTCGAACCGATCCATGTCCTCGATCGGAGCGCCCGCCTTCACGTAGCGCGGATGCGCGAGAAGTTCGGGACGGACTCCGGCCTGGGAAAGTTCGTCGTCGCTGTAGCGACGGATCGATTCGACGCCGCCAGCGAGGTTTCGCCAATACGCTCGCACGTCGGTCGCGCCGGGGTAGCGCCCGGCGAGGCCCACGATCGCGATGGCATCGCTCAACCGGATTTCCTCCACTGCGGGCCGTGACCCACGAGTATGCGCAGGGACTCGCAGGAGAGCCAGCAGCTACGCACGCAAGCCCCCGAAATATCGCCGATTGGCGACTGCAGACGGCTTCCGGCGTACCGAACTCTCACGCGGAGTGAGTGTCCCCATCGGCCGAGAAGGGTCGCGCCCGGAGTTCTATTCCGCGACGACCTGAGGCCGCCCGGGAGCCCCGAGGGGGTCCGCGTCGGGTTCTACCGGCGCATCGGGATCGATCGGGTCCGGATCACTGGAGTCGCCAGGAATCGGGCCGAGGCCGGGCCCAGAAGGCGTCGGAGGTCCGAGCACCGGTCCGGCACCGCCGCCGTCAGAGCCGCCTCCGCCATCGGAGCCATCGCCGCCGTCAGAGCCGTCTCCGCCATCGGAGCCATCGCCGCCGTCAGAGCCGTCTCCGCCATCGGAGCCATCGCCGCCGTCAGAGCCGTCGCCACCATCGGAGCCGCCTCCGCCATCGGAGCCATCGCCGCCGTCAGAGCCGTCGCCACCATCGGAGCCATCGCCGCCGTCGGAGCCGCCTCCGCCATCGGAGCCATCGCCGCCGTCGGAGCCGTCGTCTTCGGGCGCGCGAACTCGCTGATTCGAGTACGCGCTCGAGAGGCCCGTCGACCCGTCCAGTGCGGAGACGGCGAAGTAGACCGTGGCATCGTCCGGGACGCTCACGCTGAACGTGTAGATGCCGCCGCTCGGATTCGGGAGGCCCGCCTGCGCCGTCTGCGGATAGAAACCCGAGGAGGTGCCCCAGTGGACGCGGAACGCCGTGACGTTGCCGGATCCTGAGTGCGTCCAGCGCAAGGTCTCTACTCGCGCAGCGGCGGGATCGGAGCTCGCCAGCGCGAGCAGCATCCCCAGAGCTCCGACCTTCCAGAATCTCATCTCGGGTCCTTCTCGATGAAGCCGGGGGACGACATGGCGGGGCTTCCCCCGCGGTACGCGTCTCGCACCCGGCGCTTCGCGACCATTATGGGCCGCAGGAAATCCCGGGATGTGATCCGGATCACCTGTATCGCATCCCAGAAGGCCTCTGACACTCGGACGTTATGCCCAGGGCAGGAGTCGCCAGCCACCTGAATCGGGCGCCTTTGGGACACGAACCGAGCGAGCCGAGCGGCTCAGGAGATTCGGGGCACTGAACCGAGCACCGGGAAGTCGTAGCGGTCTTCGAGCTGCCTGATCCCGAAGACGACGGGATCGGTGATCTCGAGCAGGATCCCGACTCCCGCACCAATTCCCAGCGCGAGCACCAGGGCCATCGCGAGGAAAGTCAGGCGCGACCGCTCCGGCGAAGTCGGCACAGCAGCGCGGTCGAGGACCGACACGTGCTCTCCCTTATTGGCACTCTCGAGGTTCTCAGCGAGTTCCGCTTCCTGGACCTTGTTGAGGAAGTCGAGGTAGCTCGTGCGCAGAACGTCGGTCTTCTGCTCGAGAGCAGCGAGCTCTTCCTGCCGCGCGGGCGTGAGACCGACGTGGGCGTCGAGTTCGCCGATTTCGGCCTCGGTGGCGGAGAGCTGAACGCGCAGCTCTCGGATGGTCCGGTCCGTCGACGCGGCCAGGCTGAACCCGGAAGCCGTGCCGTTCGCCATGGCAGTCTCGACGGCTTGCAATTGTCGTTCGAGAGAGATGACGTTGGGGTGTTCCGGGGTGTGGACCGCCAGCTCCTCGGCATGTCGCTGGCGAAGATTCATGAGCCGAGACTCGGGCGAGCCGGCGGGGAGCTGGTCGCCGGCCAGGGTCGCCAGGCGGGTCTCCGCCTCGGCGATCTGCAGCGCGAGCGACTGGCGCTGGGCCTGGAGTCTCTCGAGCTTACGCAGGTTCGACTCGAGCTCCGACGGAAGCTCACCCCGGTAGGTTTGCTTGAACTCGGTGACACGACCTTCCTGGATGCGGAGCGCCGCTTCGATCTCCTCCATCTGCAACCGCAGGAACTGAGTCGTCAGCTCGGCTTTCTCTTGGCGGTTCCGAATGCTCTCGCCCGTCAGCGCATCCGCGAGCTCGTTCGCGACGAGCGCGGCCATCTCGGGTTCGGCGGCCTTGAACGAAACCGTGAACAGCTTCGAGGTCACGTTGCGGGCCTGTCGCCCGATCCCCTGCTGTTCTTCGATCGTCACGTTCTCGCGAAACTCCGCCAGTAGCTCGGAGAATTCCACCTCCTCACGGAGGTCCGGGTACAGGCCGTGTTTCTCCACGAGGGCTGCGAGGCGCTCCCGCGCCAGGATCGCGCCCACGAGCGCATTGATCTGTTCGAACGAATCTACCTCGACGGTGCTCTGGACGAACTCGTCCGGAATGTCTTGGCTGTTGACGAGGACCGTCGCCGTCGCGAGAAAGCCCGGCGTCACCAAGAGCAGGACGACGCCCGCCAGGACGAGGAAACTGGCCCCTGCTCCGATCAGCATCCACATCCAACGACGACGGATGAGCCCTACAGGATCGCGGACGAAATCGGGCAGTCCGGCCGCGTCGGGGGAGGCGTCGTCTTGGGTCATTTCGTCTCCTCCTCAGTATCGTCGTCGACGTAGTAGCCGTACTGGCGCTTGTGCCGCGGAGCTTCGGCCTCGTTCAGGAAGACCCCGATCAGCTTCGCTTCGTTCACCACCCCGAGCATGTCATCGAACGCACCCGTGCTGGTGACTCCCGCTCTCGCGACGGCCACGGCGGCGTCGACTTCGGCGAGTGCGAGAGGTACGTCGGGAACGAGCAGGACCGGGGGCGAATCGAAGATCACGTACTCATACCGTCGCGAGAGTTCGCGCACGACGTCGCCGAACCGGTCTCCCGCCAGGAGTTCGTGCGCCTGCCTCGTCGGTCGCAGGATCGGGTAGATGTCGAGAGCGCCGATCTGTGTCTGTACGGTCGCGGAAGCCAACTCCACGTCGCCCGCCAAGACCTCCTCGAGGCCGTGCTCGCAGGAGAGCTCGAGATTCTTGGCCACCGACGGTCGTCGGAAGTCGAGATCGACCAGGGCGACGGGACGCCCGCCGGCGAGCGAAGAGAGTGCGAAGGCGAGGTTACACGCCGTGGTCGTCTTGCCTTCTGCGCGCAGGGCGCTGGTGACGAGCAGGGTGCGTGCGTTTCGCTCCTTCAGTGCGCGGAGCACGCGGAGCGCGAAGTGCCGGTAGTACTCCGAGACTCCGCCGCGCTGATCGACGACGACCGCGCGCGAGGCCCAGTCCCCAGTGGGATCGGACGAGATGGTGACGGCGTGGTCACGCTTGTTCGACGGCTTGGGATGGAGTCGCCCGGCGGCCGGTCGTTCCGCAGGCCGCGGAGCTGACTGTGGAGCACCGGATTGCTGTCCGCCGGGTCGCGGCTCGTCGGGTCGCGACTCGCCGTGTCGCTGCTCGCCGGGTCGCTGCTCGTCGGGTCGCTGCTCTTCGCGCGCGCGCCGCAACGCCTCGGTAATTTCACCCAAGAGAGTTCTCCTCTGCGTCGTCGGTCCGACGCGCAGCTTCCATTTCCTTGGCCTTCGCTTCGACGAGGGAAGGGGGGACGGGGCGCACCTGCTTCGAGTAGGCGGCCAGCAGCACGCGATCTGCCAGGAGACACATCAGCCGCGGAATTCCTCCCGAGAACGAATAGAAGAGCGGCTCGACTCCCGGTGCGAAGATGCTGTCGTAGTCGCCACCGGCGACCTGGAGTCGATGCGCGAGGAACTTCCCGACCTCGTCGGGCCGCAAGGCATCGACGTGATGCTCGATCGCGATCCGTTGCCGCAGCTGCCGGAGGTGGACCGCTGCGAGCTTGGTCTTCAGTTCCGGCTGTCCCGTGAGGACGATCTGCAGCAGCTTCTCGGTGTCCGTTTCGAGGTTCGAGAGCAGCCGAACTTCCTCGAGGAGCGTCGCGTCGAGGTTCTGGGCCTCGTCGATGATCAATACCGTATTCTGCCCGGTCCGCAGCCGATCGAGCAGGTACGCGTTGAGCGCGATGATGTAGTCGACCTTCGATTCCATTCGCTCGCCGATTCGGAGCTCGACGGCGATCAGCTTCAGCAGATCCATCGGCTGGAGGTCGGCGGTGTTCATCACCAGAGCGACTTCCGTCTCGGGCGGAATCTGGTCGAGTGCAGCACGGAGCAGTGTGGTCTTGCCCGCGCCGACTTCTCCGCTGAGGAGCAGGAAGCCCTTCCGTCGGGTGATGCCATAGACGAGCGCAGCCAGACCTTCCTGATGGGTGTCGGACAGCCACAGGAAGCGCGGATCCGGCGTCAGCGAGAACGCCGGCTCACGCAGCCCGAAGAAGCTCTCGTACATCTCCGGTGAGTTCCCCCGAAACAGCGTTTGGATCCAGTTGAGCCCGAGACCATGGGTTTTGCCCCAAGATCATGGGTAGCCGGAGAGTGTGTGTCCAGAAGTGGTCGATAGGACACGCGTTGCCCGATCGACTGATCCTAGCTCCGAACGATTTTCCAACGAAAGGTCGGGGGTATGGGAGCCATAGCGCACATTCTCATGCCCCTGCGACCCGCCGGCAGTCCCCGGCGGGCCCGCGGGGTCTGAGTTGCCCGGACCCCGGAAGTCCCAAAAATAGAACAATGTTTGTATTTCGGACCGTGGTTTTTTCGTACCAATTCCTGCGGAGATGGGTAGGATAAACCCTAATGCTGTTGAGGTGATGATGCTCACGGTTCCCGGCTGCCGAATCAGCCTCAACCTGATTCGACCCCACCCACCGGGAACTAAAGTCGCTGTTCCGACAACACATCCGAGAGAGAGCCGGAGAACGCCGTTCAATCCTCGACTGTGGGGAAAAGAGGACGGGTCTCGGCGCTTCGAATCGAGCCGGCGCGGCTGACATGAAACGCAAGGTGGGACGGGCCCGATGCTGAGAGACCATTCGCTACGCCTTCATACGGTGCTCGTGGCATTGGATGTCGTAGGCGGGGTTCTCTTCTTTCTCGGCTTCGCGTTGTGGCAGGTGCCCGGTTGGGTCGAAGCGGCAGGTGGCGCTCGGGCATTCGCGCTCCAGGCACTGCCGCTCACCGCAATTGCGAGCCTGGCATGGCCCCTCACGGTGGGGCAGCTGGGCCTCTACGATTCGCAGCGCCGCCGCGGTCTCGTCGAACTCACCGGCCGGCTGCTGCTCGCCGGAGCGCTGTCTACCGCATTGCTGGTCGGTGCCGTGTTTGCTCTTGGCGCTCCGCTCCCGCTGATGGTTCCGATCGCGGCCGGGCTCGCTCAGGCAGCTGCATTGACACTCGTTCGGCTGGGCGTTCACTTCGGCCTTCGGACCGCCCGGCGCTACGGGCGCAACTACCGCAATGTCGTGCTCGTCGGGACCGGGCCGCGCGCGGCGGATGTCCGCCGCCGCATCGAACGCCACGCGGAATGGGGGCTGAGAATTGTCGGCTATGTCGACGACACCGACCTTCCGGTCGACGGCTCGATTCCGGCCGATCTCGTCCACAAGCTGATCGACATCCCCGCGATCTTGAGGGACGAAGCCGTCGACGAAGTGATCGTGGCGGGCCCGCGATCGATGTTCGCGGCGCTCGGGCCGGTCGTAGGGGCGTGCGCCGAGGCGGGCGTTCCGTTCACGATGCTCACCGATCTGTTCGGCGACTATCTGCCCGCGCCTCGCGTGACGAGTTTCGACCAGCACGGCGCGTTGAGCTTCAAGCCCGTGCACCACAACGCCGGGAAGCTGGCGGTCAAGCGTGCGATCGACGTAGTGGGGGCCGGGACGGGGCTGCTGATCGCTGCACCGGTGCTCGCACTCGCCGCGCTCTCGATTCGGCTGACTTCCAGCGGCCCGATCCTGTTTCGGCAGACACGCTGCGGAGTGAACGGCCGCCCCTTCGAGATCACCAAGTTGCGAACCATGTGCGTCGATGCAGAATCGCAGCTGGATCAGGTCCTTCACCTCAACGAGATGGACGGACCGGTGTTCAAGGTTGCCGAAGATCCGCGGATCACGGGAGTCGGCCGCTGGCTTCGTCGCTACAGCCTGGATGAGATCCCGCAGCTCCTCAATGTGATCCGAGGAGACATGAGTCTGGTGGGCCCGCGCCCGGCATTGCCGCACGAGGTCGCTCAGTACGAAACGTCGGAGCGGCGCCGACTCTCGATGCGCCCGGGGCTCACCTGTCTCTGGCAGGTGGGCGGACGAAACGATGTCGACTTCGACGAATGGGTGAAGCTCGACATCGAGTACATCGACTCGTGGTCGCTGCGGACGGACTTCAAGATCCTGCTTCGCACGGTGCCGACCGTGCTCAGCGGAACGGGCCAGTAGCCACGTTCTACAGCGTGACGGAGCGGTTCGAGAGCGCAGACTCCCCACCCGCGTTTCGTGCGCTCACCTTGAAGACGCCGTCGTCCATCCAGTTCGCGAACCAGAGCACGGCCCCGATGGAGTCTCCGTTCACGTCGATCGGCGCATCGAGGGTCAGACCCTCCTCGCCGCTCGGGCTGTAGAGCGTGTAGCGCAGGCGCTGCTCACCGACCGGGCCACTCAGTTCACGCAGGCGCATGTGGCCGGCGCGGATATACGAGTTCGACCCTTCATCACGACGCCAGAACCAGAGTTCGTCGATGTCGGTGGAGAAGAAACCCGGAAGTTCGAGAGTCACGGATTCGAACTGGCATCCGGTGGCGTTCAACAACAGCATCAGCGGCACCGCGCACAGGATGCGAATCGCCCGCTTTGACATGAACTATCTCCCAGCCATCAGGCTCCCGCCGAACGCCCAAGGCTGAGAAGACCATTCGTGCAGGACGCGCGCGCACGCAGTGATGACGCGCACAGGTGCACATCATTCGATCGCGGAAGGCGCCGCGTCGTGATCGCGATCACGACGCGGTGAGTGCGTCAGATGCCGCCAGTCAAAACGGTGGTGCTGACCCGAGCGCCGAACCCGATGATTTGCTGGAACGGGAACAGCGCCGCTTGCAACGCGTAACCAACTCTCGCCCAGTTCGAGGGAGGAACCACGACGAGGTCGCCGCCGCGCAGGAGGAAGTTGGTGCTCAGGTCGCCGTTCTCGATCGAACCGAGGTCGGTGATCAGGACCTGAGTCCCGCCGTCGCTGTAGCGGATGATGCGGATCCGCTGCTTGGCGGCGAACAGGGTGGGTCCCCCGACGGCGCCCATCGCCTCGACGAGTCGCGTCTGGCGTGTGAGCGGGAAACTGCTCGGGTTGAGGACTTCCCCGAGCACGGTCACTTCGGCGCTCAGTGCGGCGCCCAGTGCGACGGTCACCCGCGCATCGCGCTTGAAGCGCGCGATACGCGTCTGGATGTCTTCCGCGATCTCTGTCGGAGTTCGGCCGCCCGCTCCGATGTCGCCGATGAGATCCACCGAGATCATGCCGTCCGGACGCACGATGACTTCTCGTTCGATGATCGGCTCGGGCAAGATCGTGATGTTCAACAAATCGGGCGGGCCCACCCGATATTCGTTGGCCGGCGGGGCCGGCGGAGGGGCGCTGGGTGAGGTGCAGCCAGCGAGCGCAAGGGCACTCCAAGCCAGCAGTGAAAGCGCAACGTGAGTGTTCCGAACGTGCCGGTGGCCGCTCATCCGTCATCCCCCCTCTCCCGGCAGCGTCGCGGCCGGTCCCGTCTCTGATACCACGGGCGGAGAGGGTTCGACCAGTCCGCGTTCAGTTTTGCGCCGGATCCTGCCGCTGAAACTCGAAGATCGTGTTGCCGACCTGAACTTCGTCGCCGTCGGACAGGGCGGACGAGCGAATACGCTTGCCGTTGACTTTGGTCCCGTTCGTGGACTGGAGGTCCTCCACCACATACGCATCGTCGGGCTCGTCGTACAGGATCAGCGCATGCTCGCGGCTGATGCCCTCGTCGAGCAGGGTGATATCCGTGGTCGGATTCCGGCCGATCAACGTTTCTTCGGTTTCGAGCGGATAGCTCATCCCCTCGAAACCGCCGTTGCGAATCAGCAAAACGGCACGGACCGTGGCCTGTCCTCCGGACACCGAAAACCTCCCGAGGGGACGCAGAACGTCCCGCGGGCAATATCGGAAGCTCGCGCGCAGGCCTTGAGGCCCGGGGGCGGAGACCCTCAGAGCCGCCGATGCTGCAGCGCCGGGAGCGACCGCCGGATCCGGTCCTGGGCTTCGAGATCGAAGTCGGCGAAGACCACACAGGGACGGTCCGGCGCTTGAGCGAGAACGAGGCCCCAGGGATCGATCAGCATCGACCGGCCGTAGCTCGTCCGGTCGGCCGAGTGCCGCCCCCACTGCGCCGGAGCCACGACGAAAGCCTGGCTCTCGATCGCGCGGGCTCGAAGCAGGACTTCCCAGTGGTCTCGCCCGGTTTCGGGGGCGAATGCGGCGGGGACCGTCACGAAGCGAGCCCCGCGGCGGCTCATTTCCAGATAGAGCTCCGGGAAGCGGATGTCGTAGCAGATGGAGAGTCCGACTCCGCCGAAGGGCGTGTCGGCAACCACCACCTCGCTGCCGGGTGCGATGCTCTTCGACTCTTCGAAGACCCCGCCGCCCTGGGCGCCGAGGTCGACGTCGAAGAGGTGGATCTTCCGATAGGCCGCCGCGAGTTCACCGCGTGAGGAGACGAGGAAAGAGGTGTTGTGGACGCGCTCGTCGTCGACGCGCTCTGGAAAGGAACCGCCCAGAATCCAGACGCCGTGCCGCTTTGCGCGTTCGGCCACGAAGCCGACGATCTCGCCGTGTAGATCCTGGGCGCAAGGGAAGGGCGCTCCCTCGCGGCGCAGGTACGCGAAGTTCTCGGGCAGCGCGATCCACTCGGCCCCCGCTTCAGCGGCCTCGTCGAGCCGCCGCCCGGCCTCCTCGAGGTTGGCTGCGAGGTCGTCCCCCGAGCACATCTGAATGGCTGCCACGCGCACTTCCGAACAGTAGCGGGCCTTCGGTCGGGACTTCGGGCGCCGACAGCCTTGACTTCGCTGCCTGCGATCCAGACTCTTCGCCCATGGCGCGCACGCAGCGAAACGCGGGACTCGCACTCGAACTCGGCGGCGCGTTGGCCCCGCCGCTGCAGGCTCGCCACGGTGTCACGCGGGCGGAGCTGCGCGAGCCGGTTCGGGCCCTGGCGCGGCTCGTGCCGACACTCCTCTCGGCACGCGCACCCTCCGGATTCCTCAAGCTCCCTCGCCGAGGGGCGGCTCTCCAGGCGATCGTGCGCTCGGCCGCGCGCTGGCGCCGGCGCCGGGTCCGCGATTGGATTCATATCGGCATCGGCGGATCGTCTCTCGGTGCCGAGACGCTACTCGGTGCGTTGGGCCGTCCGTTTCCGCGGGAACGGGGAGGGGGCCCGCCCCGCGTGCATTTCGTCGACAACGTGGATCCGGACCGACTCGGAGCGCTCCTCGATTCGGTCGATCTCGGGACCGCGGGTGTGCACGTCGTCTCGAAGTCTGGCGACACCGTTGAAACCGCCGCCGGATATCAGATCGTTCGCGAGGCGCTGGAGCGTGCGGGGCGCGGCGCCCGCTGGCAGGATCGCTGCGTCTTCACGACGAGCCGCAGCGGCTCGCTCGCCGCGATTGCGCGCAGCGAAGGGGTCGAAGTCCTGCCGTTTCCGGAGGACGTCGGAGGTCGCTACTCCGTGCTGAGCTCGAGCGGGCTCCTGACCCCAGCGGTTGCGGGCGTGGACATCGCCGGTGTGGTCGCAGGGGCGCGCAAACAGCTGTCGCATTGGACGCGGGGCCCGGCGCGCGAGAACGCGGCCCTCGTCTCGGCCGCCGTCCTTCACGTGCTGTCGCAAAAAGGCAAATCGATCCACGTCCTGATGCCGTACTGCGACGCACTCGAGCCGCTCGGCCGCTGGTACGTGCAGCTCGCCGCGGAGAGCCTGGGCAAGCGCCACCCTCTGGGCGGGAGGCGCTCCGGAGTCGGCGTGACGCCGTTGCCCGCTCGCGGGGCCTCGGACCAGCATGCTCAGGTCCAGTTGTTCGTCGAAGGGCCCGCGGACAAGCTCGTCACGTTCGTCACGATGGCTCGAGGACGTCGTCTGCGAGTTCCGGGAGGGGGCCCGGCGCCGTACCTCGCAGGCGTGCCGCTCGGAGAGCTGCTGCGCGCGGAGCAGCGCGGAACGGAAGTCGCGCTCGCCCAGGCGGGGAGGCCGACCAGCCGCTGGACGCTCCCCGAACTCGCACCGGGTCCGCTCGGTGCACTGTTTCTCGCGCTCGAACTCCAGGTGGCGGCACAGGCCGAGCTGCTGGGGATCGACCCCTACGACCAGCCCGGTGTCGAAGCCGGCAAGGTCGCCGCGTTCGCGCTCCTCGGTCGGGACGGCTACGAGGACGAGCGCGCGAAGATCGAAGCCGCAGAGCCGCCCCGCTGGACGCTGCGCTAGTCAGGCGCCGCAGGCGGCCCGTGGCTGCGCGCTAGCGGAACTCCTGGGGGTTCACGCCGGTGCGACGGATGACGTCGTAGAAGTCCTTGCGGTCCTTCTTGGCCATCCGAGCCGCACGGCTGATGTTGCCCGAGCAGCGCCGCAACAGGCTCTCGACATAGCGCGTCTCGAAAGCGCGCTTGGCCTCCTTGAACGAAGGCACTTCGTCCGAATCCCTCGCGAGCAAGAGTGACTCCGCGGACAGTGCGCCCTGGCCGGAGAGTCGAATCGCCTGCTTCACCCGCTGGCGAAGCTCCTGGACGTCTCCGCTCCACGGCTCACTCACGAGACAAGCACGGGCTTCCGCGGTGTAGCCCACCGGCTGAATCCCAGCGTCCTCGGCGAATGCCGCGAGATAGTGCGCGGCGAGCGGGAGAATGTCTTCGGGTCGCTCCGAGAGCGGCACCAAGCCGATTTCGTGATGCGGGAACGCGGTGAAGTCGGAGCGGTCTCCGGCGACTCCCTGCGCACAGACGATTCTCGTCTTGAGGGGTCGCGCGCCGGCTCCGCCTTCGCGCCGATAGCCGCCCGAGCGAAGGGATTCGACGAGCGCGCTCCGCTGCTTCGCGCCGAGACCGTCGAGGTCCAGCAGGAGCGTGCCGCCGTCACAGCGCTCGATCGCTCCGGCGAACTCGCTGGGCGAGGCCGGATAGACCTGCGCCTCGCACCCGAAGAGTTCGCGCCCTTGCAGCGCCTCGGGGATCGCCCCGCAAGCCACCGCCTCGAACGGGCGATCGCGGCGCGGCCCCCACGAGTGGATGGCTCGAGCCACGAGTTCTTTGTCGCTCCCAGCAGGCCCCACGAGGACGACCGGAAGGTCCGTCCGCGAGGCGGCGGTCGCCGCCTCCACGAGATCGCGCGAGGCCTGACTGGCCCCCACGATGCGATCTTCCCGCCGCCGACCCGCCGGGCCGCTGCGATGGGCTGTCCCGCTTCCTGTCTGTCCGACGCCAAGCGGCGTCGACTCTCGGGTCACCCCGGAATCACCATATTCGCTCATCGGCCCCGTCCCCCGATCCACCGAGCGCCCCAAACTATTGAGAATCCGGGTGTGTTGTCAACGAAATTGCGAGTCAATGAAGCATCTCACTGCGCTTGACGCACTCAGGGGGTGCCGGTGATACTCCACCGGCGTAGGGGGCATTGTGTCAGAGAACCCCCACCATGGCACCCGGGTGAGGCGACTTCCGGATGCTTTGGTGGACCAGATCGCTGCGGGAGAGGTCGTCGAGAGGCCCGCTTCTGTCGTGAAGGAGCTGGTCGAGAACGCCCTCGACGCCGGCGCGAGCCGAGTCCGAGTAGATCTGCGAGAGGGCGGAGCGGCGCTCGTCGCGGTTTCGGACGACGGGAGTGGCATGGCGCCCGAGGATGCGCGCCTGGCTCTCGAGCGGCATGCGACCAGTAAGCTTCGAAATGCCGATGACTTACAGGCGATTTCGAGCTTTGGCTTTCGAGGTGAGGCACTGCCTGCGATCGCGTCCGTGTCCCGTCTCCGGCTGCGCACCCGCCCGGCGGAGGCGGCCGAAGGGACGGAGATTGTGGTGGACCATGGTCGTTGGGTACACGACCGCGCCGCCGGCGGGGCGGCCGGAACCCGGATCGAAGTGGCCGATCTTTTTTCCGGGGTCCCGGCGCGTCGAAAATTCTTGAAGCGGCCCGCGACCGAGTGGAGCCACTCGGCCGAATGGCTGGTGCGCGCCGCGCTCGTGAGACCCGAGGTGCATTTCGATGTCGTGCGCGATGGCAAAGCCGCGTTCTCCTGGCCGGCGGTCGAGGATCCCCGGGAGCGGATCGCCGCCGCGCTGACGGAGCGGGAAGCCGAGGCGATGCTTCCCGTCGACTGCGAACGAGCCGAGTTTCGAGTTCAAGGGTTCACGTCGAGACCCGACGTCCATCGCCGCACCGCCGCCGGGTTGTACCTCGCGGTCAATGGTCGGCCGGTGCGGGACCGCCTGTTGCGGCACGCGTTGGTCGAGGTCTATCGCGACTGGTTGCCGAGGGGACGGTTCCCGACCGCGGTGCTCGAACTGACCGTGCCGCCCGATGCCGTCGATGTGAACGTTCACCCGGCGAAGTGGGAAGTGCGATTCGTCGATCCCCGCGCGATCCACAGTCTGCTCTTCGCGGCCCTTCGCGGTGCGATCGAAACCCGCGGCTGGCTCGGCGGTCCGGCGACTGCCGCGCCCCTCGCGGGTCGGCCGTCCGAACCCGGGACCTGGGCGGCTGCTGGGCCCGCCACCGAGACCCGAGCGTTCGAGGGCCCGCGCGAACCCGCACGGAGCGACTGGCTGCTGGCGGAGCGACCGGAACCGGTGGGAGCGGACCACGAGGGAACGGCGCCGTTTCGATTCACCGACCTGCGCGTGGTCGGACAACTGCTGACGACGTACCTGCTGGTGGAGGACAAACACGGACTCCTGCTGGTCGATCAACACGCGGCCCACGAGCGGGTGTTGTACGAGCGGCTCCGCGCGGCGTGGCTCGAGGGCGGCGTCGAGCGTCAGCCGCTGCTGGTCCCGCTGACGGTCGAGCTCGAGCCCGCCCAGGCCGCGGTCCTGGCCGCTGAGCGAGAGGCTCTCGAGCCCCTCGGCTTCGAGGTCGACGCATTCGATGCGAGCACGGCTCTCGTGCGGGCCATTCCGGCGCTGCTTGCCGGGCGCGATCCGGCGGCGTTGCTCCGCGGGTTGGTCGACGAACTCGTCGATGGGGGTTCGCTCGGCGATCCCGGGAGCCGTCCCGATCCCTCGGCTGTGCGCCATCTCGAGGCCGCAGATCGAGTGTTCGCGAGCATGGCGTGCCATTCGGCCCGCCGCGCGGGCGATGCGCTCGAGCCTCGCGAACAGCGTGCGCTGCTCGACTCTCTGGACACGATTCCGTGGGCTCCCACCTGTCCCCACGGCCGCCCGGTCGCCGTCCCGATGTCCCTGACGGAGATCGAAAGGCGTTTCGGCCGCTGAAGCCCGTACAGCCGAGCGCCGGTCCGGTACGCTGTCCGGTCGCGATGTCCACGGAAAGCAAACCGCCCGTTGTGGTCTTGGCCGGCCCCACGGCCAGCGGCAAGACTGCACTCGCCCTCCAACTCGCGGAAACGCTCGATGGCGAGATCGTCAACGCCGACTCGATGCAGGTCTATCGGCGGCTGGATGTCGGCACCGCGAAGCCCAGCGCCGAGGAGCGCGCTCGCGTTCCGCACCATCTTCTCGATGTCGTCGAACCCGACGAGCAGTACAGCGCCGGCCGCTATTCACACGAGGCCAGAGCGGCAGCCGCCGCAATCTCGCTCCGCGGCCGAATCCCGATCCTGGTCGGAGGAACCGGCCTCTACATTCGAGCGTTCTTGGACGGCCTGCCGGCGCCAGTCGGCAAAGACGACGAGATCCGGGCGCGCCTCGAGGCCGAGCATGCCGAGGCGGAGCGGGCCGGGGATCCGTGGCTCCTTCATCGCCGGCTGGCGGAGCTCGATCCCGCGGCCGTCGAACGGATCCATCCCAACGATTTGCGCCGCACCCTGCGGGCGCTGGAGCTCCACGCGCTCACGGGCCAGCTTCCGTCCGAGGTGCGTCGCGCCCACGAGCCCGACGACGCGCACCGGGTGCTCTACCTGGTTCTCGATCCGGGCCGGGACGAACTCGTCCAGCGCATCGATCAGCGCTGCGAGGAGATGCTCGAGAACGGCCTCCTGCAGGAGGTCCGGGATCTCCGCGAGCTCGGGTATGGACCGCAGCTGCCGTCGATGCAGGCAATCGGCTACCGGCACATGGAACCGGTGATCCGTGGCCACGACACCCTGGTCAACGTGCTAGCGCGAATGCAGCACGACACGCGGCAGTTCGCCCGGCGTCAGCGCACCTGGTTCCGCGCCATCTCAGAGGCGGAGTGGGTTCAGCCCCGCGCGGAGGCCGCGATCATCGCGCGCGCCAAGGAGTTCCTGGCGGCGCGCCCGGGGTCCGCTCAGGAACCCGTGTAGCTGATCCCAAACTTGATGTCGAAGACGCCGTTCTCCCACTGGACGAGACCATCCTGATCTTCCGCAACGTCGAACAAGGGATCGAGCTCGGCGTCCGGGAACGGGAGTAGGATCACGCCGGGGACGAACTCGATGACGCCCGTTACCCCGCGCAGCACGCCGGCACCCCCCTGGACCATGGTGTTCCAGACCCAGCCCGGGACCGGGTAGAAGATTTTGACCGCCAACGAGTCCTCGATCTCCTGCAGGTTGGTGATGATGTCTTTCGCGGCGACGACCGGAGAGAGCACAACATCCAGCGGCCATTGCGTCAGGTTCTGGAGGGACCGCTTGAGGGTCGACGGGGAGGGGGACCAGCCGGAACCGAAACCGGAACCCGAGCCTTCCGGCGGCGGTAGGGCCGCGGCGGGAGCCACCACTAGTCCGAGTAGCAGCCCGGCGGCGAGCACGGAAACGAGACATCGGAAGCTCAAGGCGTGTCCTCCTCAGTAGAACATGCGCTGGAACGACCCGCAGGCGAGAACCGCCCGACGTTGCCGTTGCACCCCGAGCGAAGGCTACGAGGCCGGCTCCTGCGTTGTCAAGCAAACTTTCGTCAGACCGCTCCGTTGCGTGCGAAGTTGCTGCTGGCGCGGGTGGTTGGCCTCGGCTCGGTCTGTCACCCTGGGGGGCCCATGAGCCAGCTTCCCATCGTTGCCATTGTGGGGCGGCCGAACGTCGGTAAGTCGACCCTCTTCAACCGCTACGCCCGGCGGAGAAGGGCGATCGTCGAAAATGTCCCGGGGATGACCCGCGACCGCCTGGTCGAGGAAGCGGAAGTCGGCGATCGCCGCGTACTCATCGTGGATACCGCTGGGCTCGACGCGGAGCCGGAATCCGCAGTGGACGCCGCCGTCCAGGGGCAGGCGAGGGCGGCGCTCGAGCAGGCGGACGCGCTGCTCTTCGTCGTCGATGGGCAGGCGGGCTTGTTGCCGCAAGACGCGGAGCTCGCGCGTCTGTTGCGGCGCACCCGCAAGCCCCTGGCGCTCGCCGTGAACAAGATCGACGTGCCCGCTCACGCCGTGCGAACCGCCGAGTTTCACGCCCTGGGATTCGATCACCTGGCCGGGGTTTCCGCCGAACATGGAACCGGTGCTTGGGACTTGCTCGAGGCACTCGTCGCCGAGCTTCCCGAGATGCCGGAACCGGAGCCCCAACCCGAGGGCACGATTCGCGTGGCAATCGTCGGCCGACCGAACGCCGGCAAGAGCTCGCTCCTCAATCAACTCGTCGGGGAGGAGCGTGTCGTCGTCTCCGAAGTTCCCGGAACCACGCGTGACGCGATCGACATCTCGGTCGAGCGAGATGGCTCCCATTTCGTATTCGTGGACACGGCCGGGCTTCGGCGCTCGGCGCGGCGTGACCGGCTCGGGGAGCGCACGAGCGCCCTGATGGCAATTCGCGCCGTCGAGCGCGCGGACGTGGCCCTGGTTCTCATCGATGCCGCCGACGGGTTCGGCGACCAGGATGCGCGGATTCTATCGATGGTGCGCGACCGGGGTTGCGCAGCGGTAATCGTGCTCAACAAGTGGGATCTGGTCACGGAAGAGGGCGAGGCGCACCTAAGCAACGAACTCGACCGCCGCCTCAAATCATTCTCCCATCACCCGTTGCTGCGCGTGTCGGCGAAGACCGGTCGCGGGATCCGGCGGCTGTTGCCCACAGTGCTCCACCTCGGCAAAGAGGTCCGCCGCCGCATCCCCACGTCCGAACTCAATCGCTGGTTGGCCGACAGCGTGGCGCGCCACGAGCCCGCGATGGCGCAACGCGGGACACGGCGCCGCCCGCTCAAGTTCTTCTACGCAACGCAGCCCGCGGTTCGACCTCCCACCTTCATCCTGTTCTGCACAGACCCGGACTCGATCCAGGACTCCTACAAGCGATTTCTCGAGAATCGACTTCGCGAGACGTTCGGATTCGATGGCGTTCCGATCCGCGTGCGGCTCCGGGCGCGCCGGGAAGAGTGAGCCGGACGCCCAGGAGCTCAGGCTGGAAGGAATGACGGCCCCGCGAGGAGCCTCTACACTGCTGCGTCCGCCGTTCCCGGGAGAATCCGGGAGGGAGCGAACTTGGAGGAGCACCCGTGTCGCGCCGCGATGACAGCCGTAAGGCCACCGAGACCCTGGAAGAAATCGAAGGGGTTCTGGACCGCGCAGCGAATTGGGTCGCCGCCAACCCGAAGCCCGTACTGATCCTCCTCGGCATCATCCTCGGGGGCGCCGCACTCGTGGGCGGCGGGCAGTGGTGGGTCGAGCGCCAGAAGCTCACCGCCTCTGGCGCGGTGGCCGAGGTGAAATTCGCGTACTTCGAGGCCATGGGCGCGAGGCCGGGAGCGGTCGAAGTGCCCGAGCCCGCGAACCCTGAGACGGCGAGGGCCGCGCGGGAACGATTCGCTGGAGAGTTTGCCGAGGTGGCCGAGACCTACGCCGGCTCCGCAGCGGCAGCGGATGCGTGGATCGAAGCGGGAAATCTTCGGGCGCAGCTCGACGACCCCGACGGCGCGATCGCGGCGTGGGAAGCGGCCGTCGAGTCCGCGGGTTCGGAAAGCGGCGCGCGTGGGCTCGCTCTCGCGCGCCTCGCGGCCGGCTACGAAGGCGCAGGACGCTGGGCCGATGCCGCGGACAAGTGGGAGCTGGCGGGCGGGATCGACGGCTATCCGCTCCGGCACCAGGCGCTCGCGTTTGCCGCGCGAGCCCGCGTCGAGGCCGGCGAGCCGGAGCGCGCGATGGCGCTGTACGACCGCATCGAGACCCACGCACCCGACTTCGATCTGCCGCCGCATCTGCTGGCGCAACGCGACGAGCTGCGCGCTCGCTGAGGACCCCCTGTATGCCCCGAGTCGACGCTCACGGAATCCAGCTCGAGTACGACACGTTCGGCGACCGATCGGGACGCCCGCTGTTGCTGGTCATGGGGCTCGGCGGACAGATGATCATGTGGGACGAGGGGTTCTGTGACGCGCTCGCCGAGGAAGGGCACTTCGTGGTGCGCTTCGACAATCGGGACGTCGGCCTCTCGACCCATTTCGACGAGCTCGGGCTGCCCGATCTCGCCGAGCTGATGACTGCGTTCGCAACGGGCGCGCCGGCGAATTCTCGATACTCGCTCGACGACATGGCCGACGACACGGCGGGGCTGCTCGAAGCGCTCGATCTCGAGTCCGCCCATGTCTGCGGTGCGTCGATGGGCGGGATGATCGCCCAGACCGTGGCGATCCGGCATCCCGGCCGAGTGAGGAGCCTGGTGTCGATCATGTCGACGACCGGCGAGCCGGGCCTGCCGGGGCCCACCGCGGAGGCGATGCAGGTCCTGATCGCACCGGGGCCGACGAATCGCAAAGAAGCAATCGAGAGAGGCGTCAAGACGTGGAGCCTCATCGGGAGCCCGGGGTTCCCGTTCGACGAGGCGCGGACCCGAGAGAGGGCGGCCGCGTTCTACGATCGAGCGAACCATCCCGAGGGCCAGGCGCGTCAGCTCGCCGCGATCGTCGCTCACGGCAGTCGACGCGAAGCGCTCCAGCGGCTCTCGCTGCCGACGCTCGTGATCCACGGCGACGCAGACCCGTTGGTGCCGATCGAGGGCGGTCGCGACACGGCGGCGGCCATTCCGGGGGCCGAGTTCTTGGTGGTCGAAGGCATGGCTCACGATCTTCCGCCGGGTGCCTGGCCGACGATCGTTCCGGCGATCGCGCGCCACACGGGCGCCGCGGGCTGACCCGGCCTCCGCACGCCAAAAGCGTTCCGGACGAAGGCTTCCGCGAACCGATTCCTGGCAGCGGGAAATAGAGGGTATGGATCAAACCGATGCCCAGCTGATCTCGCGTTCGCTCGAGCAGCCCGCGGACTTCGGCGCGATCTTCGATCGCCATGCGTCGGTGCTGCTGCGCTTCCTCGTCCGCCGCGCTGGCCGGGACCTGGGGGCGACGCTCCTCGGGGAGCTGTTTCGAGTCGCGTTCGAGCGGCGTGCCTCGTTCGACCTCGAGCGCACGAGTGCACGGCCTTGGCTCTTCGGGATCGCGACGAATTTGCTGATGCACCGAAGCCGATCGGATGCGCGACAAGCCCGGGCGACTCGAGTGATCGAGGCCGACCCACTCGTCGAGCGGGCGTCGTCGATCCAGCGCGAGATCGTGGAAGAGGTGGATGCGCGACTCCTGCTGCCGACCGTAGTAGCGGCGCTTCGCCTGATTCCAGAGGGCGAACGAGAGGCGCTGCTGCTTTTCGCGTGGGAGGAGCTGACCTACCCGGAAATCGCCGAAGCGCTCGATGTGCCGGTGGGAACCGTGCGATCGAGGATTCACCGGGCTCGCAAGCGACTCCGGGAACTGCTCGCCTTGACCGGGAAACAACGACTGGACCCTGAATCACCCGCACCCCGGGAGGGGCGATGACGAACGAACTGGATTGGGTTCGTGAACTGCGGCCCGATGGCGAGGCCGACCCGCAAGTGCTCGAACGCGAAAGGAACCGTCTCATGGCACGCATCGATGACCGTCAAGCTCAGAGCCCTCCGGCAGGCACTCCTCAGATCATCCCGCAATTGCCGTATCAGGACGTCTTGGCCGCGATCGACTTCCTGGAGCGGGCGTTCTCGTTCGTCGAACGGCGCGACTTCCGGATCGAGCACCCAGGCGGGGTCCACGCCGAAATGGAGATCGGCTCCGGCGTGATCATGCTCGGCGGACCGGGCGGACACGGAGCGTTTCCGCCCAAGTCCGAAGGCAATCCATCCACGCTGCTGATGGTTTACGTCGAGGATGTCGACGCCCATTGTGAGCAGGCACGCGCCGCCGGCGCGACGATCGTCGCGGAACTCGAGGACAAGTTCTTCGGCGATCGCGTTTACGAAGCACTCGATCGCGAGGGCCACCGCTGGTCGTTCCACCAACACACGGGCCGACGCTTCGCCTTCAACGGCACCGACAGTGGCCCGCCCACATCGACGGAATGAGGGTCGCAGGCGTCGAGGTCCGCAGTCCAGGGCGGTCCGAATCTTCGCCCCCTTTGACGTCCGATAAGAATGATTATGTAAAGTAGAGATGAACCCACGGCGGCGAGACGACTGCGGGCCCGGGCTCGCCCGTCTCCCCCACCCGCCCCCACGCCAGCGGCCGATTGGGCCCAATGACCAGGCGCGCCGAACGGCACGCGCGCGGCGCAGGTCCCGTCGAACCTCGACCGGCCATGGCGAGGAGCCGCGCCGTCGGGACGTACGTCGGCGCTGAGAGGCTCGTCAGTCGCTTCCGCGGACACCCTTGCGGAGATAGATGAACCAATACATTCCGCCGACGAGGCCGCCTCCTCCGACGATGTTGCCGAGGGTCACCGGGACGAGATTGTGGAGTGCGCCCCAGAGCGACAGCACCTGGAGAGAATCCGCGGACCACTCCCCTGCAGCCATCACTGCCGGCTGGGTCGTCAAAAGCAGCCCCATCGCGAGGAAGTACATGTTCGCGATCGAGTGTTCGAATCCGAGCGCCACGAAGGCGGTGATCGGAAAGAGGATCGCGAGGATCTTGTCCCCGGCCGACCGGGCGCCGTAGCAGAGCCATACCGCCAGGCACACGAGTGCGTTCGCGAGGATGCCCAGGAAGAACGCCTCGAGTGGCGGAATCTGGCTCTTGACCAGCGCGATCCGAACCGCGACGACGTCGACCTGGAATGAATGCGTCACCCAGGGTGCAGTCAGAAAGACCATGACGGCCGTCGCGACCGTGCCGACGAGATTTCCCGCATACACCCAGGCCCAGCTTCGAAGCAGCGCGCGGGTCGTCACCAGGCGGCTCGCCCAGGCCATCACGACGAGATTGTTTCCGGTGAAGAGCTCGGCGCCGGCGAGCACGACGAGAATCAGGCCCAGGCTGAAACTGAAGCCTGCGACGAGTCGCTGGATCCCGTAGCTCCCCTCGAATCCGGCGATCGCCAGCGTCGAAAAGCAGGCGCCGAGCGCGATGAACGCACCCGCCAGCACCGCCAACGCAAACAAGCTCGGCAGATCGAGGGTCGCCTTGGCAACGCCGACGTCGCGTACCCGAGCGGCGATCTCTTTGGGCGCGTACGCGTCGCTTCCGGTCGCGGGGGACGGTCGTACCGCCCTCTGGGCGTTCCGGGTGTCATCCGTCGCGGAGGCACGGGTCACGCGGTTTCCTTTCGCGTGGGACGGAGCGGGACAGGCCAGCGATCGGGGTGGTCCGCTGGGTAGATGCGGAGTTCCTGGCCGCTCGCCGTGAGCAGTTCGTCGGCCTCGCATCCGAGCGCAGAGGCCGCCGCGGCCAGTCCGGACGTCGTGACGCCATGAATGCCCGGTGCGAACGTGCTGGCGCCACACTGGAAGAGCCCTGCCAAGTGGGTGCGGACGGGAAAGCCGAACGGCCCGAGGTTTCGCCAGGTCTTCTCGGTGCCGTAGATGCCTCCGTCCGTCGCGTGCAAGAAGTGCATGTTGGTGAGTGGCGTGCCCAGCGAATGAAAGACGACTCGCTCCGAGAAGCCGGGCACGAAGCGCTCCACCTCCGCGAGAATCAGCTTCGAGATCCGTTCCTTGAGCGCTTCGTAGATCCCTCCGCGCTTGCCCGGTTCGGAGTCGCGCCATGCCCGAAAAGCGCGAGGCGTGCTGAGGGCCAGGGCCTCGACGGTGTGAAGGCCGTCTTGCCTGAGAGACGGGTCTTTGAGCGTCGTCACGTTGAAGAAGAGCCCGGGAGTGGCGTCCAGGCTGGAAAGATCCTGTGTCTCCGCGGCGCGGTAGGCGGCGCCGATGTCGGGGGTCCGGCTGTACCAGACGTTGCCCGAGTCGAGCCCGGCCGCGCGAAGATCCATGTCCACCGCGAGAAAGAGGCTGAGGGTCGACACCGAGTAGTGGAGTCGAGCAATGCGCCGGCGCAGCCGAGCCCCTTGGTGTGTCGCGTCGACCAGCTGTCCCCAGGTCACGCCGGGGTCGGCGTTCGAGACGACGACGTCCGCCGAGACCTCCTGGCCGTCGCTCAGCCGAACTCCCCGGGCTCGTCCGGACTCGACGAGAATGCGGTCTACTTCGGTGCCCAGGAAGATTTCTCCACCGGTCGACCGGATGTGCTTCGCCATGGCCTCAGGGATCGCGTGGCCTCCCCCGCGCGGGTAGCAGGCACCATTGAAGTAGTAACTCTGCAGGCCTGCATGGAGCGCAGTCGGCGCGCGCGACGGCGCCATGCCGTGGTCGCCCGACTGAATCGAGAGGATGGCTCGGACGAGCGGGTCGGAAACGAAGCGGTCGAGAAAGCGCTCGAGCGGTCCGAGGCCGTGACGAAGCACCGTCGGAATTCGAAACGGCAGGAGTGCCGCGTCGCGCAGATTCGTCGGAGGTCGCGCCCAGGCGAGTTCTTCTGAGATCTTCCGCACCGCGTCGAAGTAGCCGTCGATGCCGCTGGCTTCGGCGGGGAAGCGGTCTCGCAGCCGCTGCCGGAATCGCTCCCTCCCCTTCGGGATGTCGAAACGGTCCTCTCCGACGAAAACCCGGTCGTATCCATCCGGATCCAACTCGAGGAACACGAGATCGTTGGCGATCCCCAACCCTTCGTAGATCGCTCGCAGGCGCTCTCCGGGGCCGAGCTGGCCGATGTAGTGAATGCCCGGGCTGAACTGGAAGCCTTCGAGCTCGAACGACTGGCTGTAGCCACCCGGGAGCGTGTGTTGCTCGAAGACGGCGACACGGCGCCCGGCCCGTGCCAGTGCCAGCGCCGCAGTCAGCCCCCCGGAGCCGGAGCCGATCACGATGGCGTCGTAGTCAGGCACGGTCTTCCTCGACATTCGATCCCCAGATCCAACCGGTTGCGATGACGCTCCCGGCGAGCGCGAGGGCCATGTCCTTCTGGGCATCCCAGATGTCGCCCTGCGCGCCGACGAAGCCGGCGCCGAGCCCGGGATCGACGATCACGGCGGTCCCCCATTCCATCAGCTCGTAGGCTCCAGAGAGCGCCGAGATCACGCAAATCACAAGTGCCCGGAGCAGTCCCGGGTGGGCCGCGAGCGCGTTCGAGAGAAGTTCCTGCAACGGACGCGTCCACAGCAAGCCGAATGCAAAGTGTAGAAAACGATCGTATGGGTTGCGCGGCCCGCTGGGCGCCCAACCCAGAAGCTGCTCGGACCAATCCATCCACGGCACGTGTGAGTAGGTGTAGTGACTGCCCACCTCGTGCAGTGCCAGAAACGTGAAGATCAGCAGCCACGAGGTCGAGGAGAACGGGACCCGGCGCCGCGCGATCAAGAGTCCGATCACGAGCGGAACGGCCAGCAGGTTTTCCAGCAGCCACGCGTGGCGGTCGCTCGGCGCCCATCCGAGCGCGACGAACTCGACCGACCAGAGCCCGGCGAGCACCCACGGGAGCCAGTGAGGCGCCATGGTCAGGTTGGGTCCTAGGTCGCCTGCTCGCCCTGAAGCCGCTGCAAGAACTCGACGAGCACGCGGATCAACTGTCTCCTGGCGTCTTCGATACCCACCGTGTTCGGCGGCGCATCTCCGAAGAACTCCTCTCCCCAGATCGGCATCTCCCTGCCCCCGTGGTAAGAGAAGAGCATCCGCCCGTCGATGTACTCGGCCAGCCGCTCGCGATCGAGAGGCGTCCCGTAGCGCTTCCAGAGCTGGGTGAGGTCGGGCGGAGGCGTGCGGAGCGACGCGGCCGCAGGACCATCCCCCAGCCCGGCGACGCCATGACAGCTCTCGCAGTAGGTCAGATAGAGCACGGCACCCGGGCCGCCGGTTTTCGGTGCTTGCGTTTCACTGTGCGCCGCACCATGGGCCATCAGTCCCACGATGCAGGTCACCAGCGAGAAGCACAGGGCTCCTCCTCGCAATCGGTGCTGTCGGACCATGCTGTCCCCTTCCTTCACGCTCTCGTTGCCCTCGCCGTGGGCCTCCGAAGTGTAACCGTCACGCCTGCGACCAGGTGCGGTGTCGAGGGCGGAGCATCGCCCCGGCGCCGAGTTCGGTCACTCGCGCGGGGCTATTCTCCACGGTTGAGGTCGGGCGCCTCACCCCAAGACTTCCGGAGGGCGTCCCGGATCACCGATTCTCCCCGCCTCATCTCGGGCGCGAGATATGGGAGGGATAGCGACTCGTAGAGTTCGCCCTCAGTCTCCCCGGCAATTCGCCGCGGGCCGCGAAAGAGACCGTACTCGTTGAGGCGAAGTCCCTGGGCGAGCGCCAGCCGCCGGAGGGCCACCGTGTGGGCGCGATCTCCGGTGAAGTACAACAGCGCACTTCCAAAGCTCCACGGGTTCACCGTCCGGAGATCGACATCGACACCCGGCTTCACTCGGACGCTCACACGCTGCGGTCCGCGGCTGTAGACGTAGTCGACCTCGGGGCGCTCGAGAAGACACGCGGCGGCGGCGGCAATGTCGTTCGATGCAGCGACCAGGTCGATATCCCCCACCGTCGCCGCCCTGCGGCGCAGGGAGCCCGCGATCGAGCATTTCTCGACGCTCGGATGCTGTTCGATGGCCGCGCGAAGCTTCTCCGCGATCGGAAGAGCCTTCTTCCTGGAAACGCGATCGTTGCCGCGGCGCTGGATTCGAACGGCCTGACGGAGACGCTCTTCTCGCTTGGCTCCGAACCCGGGGAGGGTCCGCACTCGTTCCTTTGCCAACGCCCGCTCCAGGTCGTCGAGGTTCTTGATCCCGAGTTCTTCCCAGAGAACTCGAAGCGCCTTCCGGCCGATCCCGTGGACGGCAAGGAGGCCCAGTACATCGATCGGCTTCTCCCTGCGGAGCCTCTCGAGCTGCTCGGACGTGCCGGTCTCGATCAGCTCCCGGATCAAAGCTGCGATGTGCGGGCCGATCCCCGGAAGGGCGTCGAGTCCTGGCGTGCCTTCGGCCGCGAGAATGCTGCGCGCCGGGCGATCGAGCTGTTCGAGGGTCTCGGCAGCGCGTCGGTAGGCACGCGGTCGATGCGGCACGTCGTCGAGGTCGAGGCGGGCGGAGAGCTCTCGAAGCTGTACCCCGAGCCACGAGTTGCTCCCGGTCGATGCGGCTCGTGCGGTCACGGGTGATTCAGCCGCGCGGTGAGCGGTTCGAGAGCCGCCGTTTCCCAGTCTTCGCGATCGGTGCGCACCGCGAAGCGGTCGTCCTCGGGCCATTCGGTCGGTGCTTCGAAGCGAGCTCGGCTGATCGGGATGAAATCGGGGCCCGCATCCGAAGGATCCGTGCCGAGCGCCGTGCGCCTGCCGACCCGCGCCCGGACTTCCTCTTCCGCACAGTCGACATGGACGAGCAGTGCGTCCACCCCCCGGCGCTCGGCCCACCGCCGGACCTCCGCTCTCGCTGCGCTGCTGCTGAACGTCGCATCCAGGATCGCGAGGCGCCCGGAGGAGACCACCGGGTCGGCCCGCTCGAGGAGCGCGCCGTACACCTTTCGGGTGTTCTCCGCGGTGTACAGCCCCTCGTCCGGCGAAGACCGCGGATGTTCATCGGGGGCGAGGCCTGCCATTCGCTTGCGAGTGCGGTCCGACGAGATCACGACGCCTTCCGTGCGGTCTGCGATCGCTTCGGCGACTCCGCTCTTGCCTACGCCCACCGATCCGCAAACGAGCAACAACGCCCCCTTTCCCGGGGCACGGAGCGATCGGCGCGCAAGAGCCAGATGCCTGCGCACGCTCTCGAGCGCCGCGCGCTGCTGCTCCAACTCGATCGCGTCGTCGCGGGCCGCCAACGCGGCGACTTTTGCCCGAACGGCTGCCCGGTAGGCCTGGAACGCGTCGACGACTTCATAGAGGCCGAAGTCGTCGCGCGCGCTCGCGTACCGGCGCAGGAATCGCGCGGCCAGATCTGTGCGCTCCCGGTACGACAGGTCCATCGCCAGGAACGCCACTTCGTTTGCAGTATCGATGCGGCGCAGGTTCGGATCGAACTCGAGGCAATCGATGATCACGGGGTCCGTCGCGTCGCGCTCGAACCAGATGTGCTGAAGGTGGAGGTCGCCGTGTCCATCGACCGCCCTGCCCTCCCGCCGCCGCACTTCGAGGGACCGCCGCCGCTGCTCGAACGCTTCCTGCATCGCGCCCGCCAATGCTTCGATCTCCGCGAGCTCGGTCTCGCCTGGCGCGGTCGATCGGAGGCTCGAGAGCGTGTTCTCGGCGGGCTCGAAGCAATGCTGCCACCAGGCCTCGGGGCTCCACGGTGCGGGGCATCCCAACCCGGAGCCGTCGTGGAACTGCGCCAGTGTCCTCGCCACGTCGTCGAGATCCGTCGGGCGAAGGGCCCCCTGCTCCAGCAGGCTCAGCGCATCGCGGTCACTCTCGAGACGGCGCATGACGACGACGCACTCGCGCCGGTCGTCCCGGTCAGCGTTGCCTGATTCGGACACCCAGCGGTTTCGCACCTGGAAGTGCCCCGATTCGTAATCCACGGGAGCCACGCCGAGGTACACGTCGGGTGCGAGGCGCCGATTGAGCGCCACTTCGTGGTGACAGTCGGCGACTCGGCGCGCGAGTGTGGAGAAATCGAGGAACGAGAGCCGCAGCGCCTTGCGGAGCTTCACCACGCGCGCGGGCGTGAGGAAGACGTGCGAGATGTGTGTCTGGATGGTCTCCACGCCCCGGGACGCCGTCTCGTCATCGGGGTAGGCCTCGGGGCTTTCGAGGTCGACCACGAGCCTTTCGGGGAGCGGTTCGATGTCCATCGGAACCAGCGTGACACGCACACGCACAGGTCGCTCGTGCACCGCAGACCTTCAGCGGTGACTTGAAGTAGCCTCCGGGACTGATCGAGTTTCACTAGGAAACCACTTCCGCCCCTCGAGGTAGAACGATGCCCCGTTCCCCCCTCGTCTCGACCGAGTGGCTCGCCGCCCATCTGGACAACTCCGGCTTGCGCGTGTTCGACACGACTTTGCACCTGGATCAGACGCCCGTGGGTCTCCAAGCAAGAAGCGGCCGTGCCGAGTACGATGCGGCGCACGTTCCCGGAGCCGGCTTCCTGAACGTCGTCGCCGACCTCTCTGATCCGCGATCCGAGCTGCCCTTCACCCGCCCGGCACCGGACCGGCTGGCGGAGGTGCTCGGGCGAGCCGGCGTCTCCGAGCAGAGCCACGTGGTGCTCTACAGCGCCGGGGACGTGATGTGGGCAGCACGAGCCTGGTGGCTCCTCCGCTGGGTGGGCGTCCGTGCGGTCTCCGTTCTCGACGGCGGCCTCCCGAAGTGGACCGCCGAAGGCCGCCCGGTCTCCGACGAAGCTTGCCGTTACGCGCCGGCGTCGTTCGACGCGCAGCCGGTCGCAGGCTGTTGGGCCGAGCGGGACGCCGTGCTCGAGGCGATCGGAGACGGCGGCGTGTGTACGATCAACGCGCTCCCGCGCCCGCTGCACGCCGGGACGGTGGGTCTCGGATACCAGCGATCCGGTCGCATCGCGGGGAGCGAGAACGTCCCCTTTCCCGATCTCGTCGACCCCGCGACCGGCGCCTTCCGGGCGCTCGCGGAGCTCCGCAAGCACTTCGAAGAGATCGGGGCGTTCGGGAAGGAGCGGGTCATCTGCTACTGCGGCGGAGGAATCGCGGCGACCCAGAATGCGCTCGCCCTCGTGCTTCTCGGACATTCTGGCGTGACGGTCTACGACGGCGGCCTCGACGAGTGGTCTCGAAATCTCGACCTCCCGATGGAGACGGACGAACCGTCGACCGACCCCGCCTAGCGTTCGCGGGTTCCAGCGCCCGCCGGCTCCTGTGCCCCCTTGAGACCGTCCCAGGCGGCTGTTCAGTTTCCACTCGGTGCCGGTCACGAAGCTTCCACACGCCCGGTTCGCCGGGACGGCCGGTTGGGGCACGAGTTGCCGGTCGCGTCGCTTTCAGCCGCTTCTGTCGGATCGGAAGCTTCCAACGCGCGAATATGGAAATCGTAATGTTTTCAGCTAGATGCGCGTTCTTCCTCGAATGGCACGGAGGTTGCTCTAAGGGAACGCGACCCACCCGGTGTCGTTGCCGGAGGTCACAGGAGCACGAACCGTGAAACATCTAGATCGCTGGCTTTGGGGGCTGGTCGCAGCCCTGGCCTTCCTGCTCCCGGGTACGCCTTCTCATGCCGGCTGTGGCTGTGATCATCCGCCCCCGGCCTTCGCGCCGGTGATGCCGCCGTTCGCGGCCCCCGGTACGCAGCTGAAGCTCCACGTGTCGGCCGCGAACCTCAGAACGGGGGCTCCGTACAAGGTCCAGTTCACGACCGCGTCGGGTGAGTCCACGCTGGTGAAGGTCCACGCCGCCGCCGCGGACACGCTCGTGGTGGAGTTTCCGAATCTCTACAACCCCGGCCCGGTCGCGATCCAGGTCTGGGACACGTCGGAGCGCGTCGCGTTCTTCGACGATTCGCTGCTCACCGGTCTGCCGTTGCCGCGCCGGCTGCCTGCGGGCGACGGCGTGGTCCTGATCGAGGGGTTCACCGCTCCGGTTTCGAGGGATGGGGTCCTGTACATCCCGGTCGATCTGGACGACGTGGTCGAGGGCGCGCAATTCGCGTTCGTCATGCCCGAAGCGCCGGTGTCCTTCGGACCGGACGACGTGGTCTTCTACAACCGGCACGGCGTCGACCTCACTCTCTTCACGCTGGCCGTGGACGACCCGACGGCGCGCGAGTGGGGCAGCTACTACGGCTGGGACGTCGACGAGGACGCCGGGATCGTCGGCACCGTCTACGAGACCAAGGTCGGTGCGTCGCCGAAGCCGGGCGCCCAGAGCGACATGCTCACCTACTGGCGCCACGAGTTCGAGACGTACGCGAAGGCCCACGCCCCGGGCGGCACCCACGAAGTGGACGCGAGCGGCTACCACGCGGACGGTACCTGGCACATCGACCACGACCGTCTGGTGATCGCCATTCGCGGCACGCTGGACGGCAAGCCGCTCGAGCCCGGTCAGATCGCGAGCAACCTGCTCGTCACGATGGTGGGTTCCGAGGGCCCGATCGAGCCCGAGAAGATGATCGAGGCCGCCTACGGCTCGACGCTCTACGTCGAGACCAACGCGACCCTCACGGGGTGGCAGGACGGGAGGACCGCGGACTCGGTCACGCTCGAAGCGGACGGCACCGTCGAGCCCCTCGTCACCGAGACCGTGCTCGTCGAGGAGGGCGTGGTCGCCGCCGAGCCGGTTGCGATCGTGGCCGAGTCGCTCGAGGACGTGGACGAGCCGGCGCCGGTGGCGAATCTCCAGATCGCCGAGGCCGAGTACAGGCGAGGTAAGCTCAGCGTGTCCGTCACGGTCGACGGTGCTGCCGGCGCGCCCACCGTGTCGGTGCAGGGCTTCGTCTCGAACGCCCCGATGAAGTGGAACCGAAGGAAGGCGCAGTACGTGTACACGGCGTCGAGCCGGGACGATCTGAAGGGTCGGCTGGCGGTCGTCAGTCACCCGAACGCGGAGAGCATCAGCCAAGTCATTCGATAGCCCCTCGGTCGAAACTCACGACTCCAAGGACACACGGATGACCTCTCTGCACCAACTGCTCCACGATCGCCTCTTCGGGCTGGTCGCGGTCTTGATCCTCGCCGTCGGCATCACCGGCGGGGTCGGGGCCGCCTCCCAGCTCGGGAGGACCTTCCCTGGGTTCCTGGTCCTCGGGAATCAGGTGGTGGCCTCGATCGGGCTCTCGATCTGGCCGGCCACCGCAGGCGGCGACATCTTCCAGCGGCAGATCACGGCCCTCGACGGCGAGCCGCTCGGGTCCGCCCTCGAGCTCCGCGATCGGGTGGCTGCGCTGCCCCCGGATACCGCGGTCACCTACACCCTCGGCCACGGCGAGAGCGCCGAGACCCAGGTCCTCCAGACGCGCACGTTCGGCGCGCGCGACTTCACGCTGCTCTACGGCCTCTACCTCCTCAATGGGATCGTTCTCGGCGTGGCCGCGTTGGTCTGCATCGCGCGCCGGCGACGCACACCCGGAGCGCTGGCGGCCGCCCCCCTCATGTTGTTCGGCGCCCTCTGGGTGCTCTCGGCACTGGATCTGTACGGGCCGTACCGGATGTTCCGTCTCCATGCGCTGGTCGAGGCGATGCTCTTTCCCGCCGCACTCCACATGGCGCTCTGCTACCCCGTCCCGCTCGAGCTCGTGAAGCGCTTCCGAGGCTTGATTCCGGGTCTCTACGCCACGGGCGCGGTGCTCGCAGCGGCGATCCAGTGGAGTCTCTTCGACGGCTCCGCCTACTCGCCTCTGCACCTGATCGCTGTGAGCGCGTTCGGCGTCGCCCTGGCGGCCGTGATCGTCAGCGAGGTCGATCGTCTGCGCCGCCCCCTCGGCTCGGAGCCGCGGGCGCGCTTGCAGGCCGTCCTCATCGGCGCGGGCCTGGCTTTGACGCTCCCGATCGTGGTCACAGCGATGGAGAGCTTCACGGGAGGCCGGTCGCCTCAGAATGCGGCAGCGCTCACGGCCTTCCTGTTCCCCGTCGCGGTGGCTTATGCCGTGGCTCGAGAAGTCGAACCGGCCGTTTCCGCTCACGAGGCTTCGAGGTGAACCGCATCCAGAGCGTGCTCGTGGTCGACGACGCTTCCGTATTCCGGGAGACGATCGCAATGACGATGCGCCCGCACTTCGAACAGATCGTGACCGCTGAAACGCGCGAGGAGGGCGTGGAGCTCCTGCAGCAGAAGCAGGTCGATCTGCTGATCTCCGATCTCGTCTTGCCGGATGGGGACGGCTTCGACGTGATCGGCGCCAGCTGCCGACTCGAGCGACCGCCGCTGTCGATCCTGGTGACTGCGAAGCCCTCCCCTGGCGCGCGGCGCATGGCGTCACGCCTCGGCGCCCTGGCCTGCCTGCCCAAGCCGGTTTCGTTTCGCGACATCGCACGGACGCTCGACGATCACGCAGGCCCTCGCGCGATCTCGCGGGACCGGGTGCGATTTGCACCGCTCGGTCGGGCACGGCTGAGAGATTCGCGCTCCGGGGAAGCACTGCTGCTCACCTGGGACATCGGCGACATCAGCCGGACCGGCGCATTCCTTCACACCGAGGGGCCGCTCCCGATCGGTACGCGCCGGGGTCTGGTCCTCGAGCTCGGCGAAGTCGAGCTCGCAGTGACGGCAGAGGTCGTCCGGGTGCAGCCTCCGGCGTGGGGCCAGGTCCCGGGGATCGGAGTCCGCTTCCTGGATCTCGACCCGCGCGATGCCTGGAGGTTGGAGGCGGCATTGGAAGTGGCCGTTCAGCGTGGCAACGGCGTCACCTGGCCGGAGCCGCGCAAAGACTAGCCGGGGCGCTGGGAGCGGCGGAACGCCGCGGCCACTGCGAGAAACCATCCGCTCGCACAGGCAAGCGCGAACGCATCCCCGATCCGTGCGTAGAGCGTGCTGGCGAGTGGCATCGGAAGCTCTACGTCGAGGACGTCTGTCGTTCCGATTGGGAGAGCGGCGACCACTTCTCCGAACGGGCCGACGACTGCAGTGATTCCGGTCGTGGTGGCGCGCACGACCGGCAGCCCGGTCTCGACCGCGCGGAACCGCACCTGCTCCAGATGCTGGCGGTTCGCACCGCGGCCGCGATACCAGCTGTCATTCGACAGGTTGACGAGGAACGTCGCTCCCCGCTCGGCGAGTTCGCGACCGAGCTCGGGATAGAGAGCTTCCATGCAGATCAGCACTCCGGCGCGCTGTCGACCGATCTGGAGGACCGCGGGTGCCTCCCCCGCAGTGAAGGCCTCGGGTTCGAGCTCCCCGGCGCGGCCGAGATCGAGGAGCCCTCCGAAGGGTGACGTTTCGGAGAACGGGAGCAGGCGTCGCTTGTCGTAGCGGAGCAGCGGCAGCTTCCCGTGGATCAAGGTGGCGCTGTTGAAGGTGTGCAGCTCACCGTTCTCCGTCTGGGAATGGGGAGCTCCCACGAGAAGCGGCACTCGCTTCGACATGCGCTCGAGCACGAGTCGATAGGTCGGGTGTTCGACCCCGACCTGCAGCGCGCTCTCCGGCCACACCACCAGGAACGGCGCGACGTCACTGCGGATCAGCGCATCGCGCGTCAGCGTGCCGTACCGTTGAAATATCTGCCGGACCCCGGACTGTTCCCACTGCAGCTCGGGTGCGGCGTTTCCTTGCACGAGCAGGACGTGCTCGCCGCTCCCCTTTCCGGGCGCGATCCGGAAGGCGCCGAACGAAAGCACGACGCAGAGAGCAGCCGCGGGAGCGAGCAGGGTCACCAGCGCTCGGCCGGGCTGCCGGCGGGCCAGCCACGCCTCGCCGAGTGCGCCGTTCACCCAGGCGACGACGGCGCTGACCAGGTAGACCCCCCCCAGGCTCGCGAGCTGGCGAAGCCACGGGGAGTTGGCGTGCGCATCGCCCAGCAGCGCCCACGGTGACCGCAGGCCGAGCCGGGTCCGCGCGAGTTCGGCGGCGACCAGGAGGCACGCGAACAGGAGCGGCCGGAGCGCTGGATGGAGCCGCTCCCAGAGCCGCGGAAATGGGGCGAACCCGATTGCATAGTAGGGCGCCGTGCAGAGCAGCCCGATCGAGAGCCAAAAGGCGACCGCCATGGCGGGCGGGCGTTCGAAGTGCCCCGTCGCGGTCGGGACGATCCAGCACACGATGCCGGCGGTGGCGATGAACATCCAGAGTCCGCCGAGCCCAGCGGCCCGGATGGGTCCCCGGCAGCCTGCCAGCGCAACATAGAGCGGAGTGAGAGCGCACCAGGAGAGCCAGGTCCAAGAAACAGGCGGATAGAGGAGCGCGTACGCCGCTCCCGACACTCCGACCCAGACGATCCGCGGCACCCTGCCCTCCTGCGGCGTGGTTCGGTTCCCTTTCGTTAAGCCTTGAGCGCAGGCTCCAGTCTGCCGATCTCCGGGCGGTCATGCTGCGACTGCGCGACCCCTTCGTGATGCTCGGAACCGGACTCCTGGTGATCCTGTTGGCGGGCGTTCTCGGGACCTCTCTGCACTGGACCGGCCAGACGTTCTCCGGGTTCCTGGTGCTCGAGAACGGGGTAGTCGCTTCTGCGGGGTTGGCAGACTGGCCCGCGACGGACCTCGGGATCTATCAGTCCCGCGTCGTGTCGGCGGACGGCGTCCAGATCGGCTCGCCCTCGAACCTGCGCACGCGAGTCCGCGCTCTCGGACCCGATCTGAGCGTTCGCTACGAGTTCGAACGGGACGGCGCCTTCTTTCAGCGTGACATCTCCACTCGAGCGTTCTCGACGCGCGACTGGGTGTTCTTGTTCGGGAGTCTGCTCTTCTGTGGGCTGGGTCTCTGCGGGATGGCCCTCGCCGTGCGGCTGATGCGCGGGAATGATGCGGAAGCCCTGGGCTGTGGACTGTTCCTGTGGATTGGTGGCATGTGGGCGCTGTCGGCGATGGACCTCTATGGGCCTGCCCACTGGTTCCGCTTCCACGCATTCCACGAGTGCCTCCTGTTCGCGGGCGCGATCCACATGGCCATCGTGTTCCCGCAGCCCCCGAGTTGGTTGCGCGGCCGGAGATGGATCGTCTGGGCGCCCTACGCGGCCGCCCTGTTGCTCGCGTTGGCGAACCAGTGGTGGCTGTTCGATCCAGCGGGATATCGCCTCACCCACGGAATCGCCATGCTGGCGTTCGCTGCCAGTCTGGTGGGTGTGATCGGATCCCAGGTATGGACCTGGCTCCACCCCCCGAACTTCGAGGCCGAACAGCGCCTTCGTGTGGTGTTGCTCGGCACGCTGGTGGCGCTCGTGCCGCAGATCATCCTCATTGGAAGCAGCCTGGCGAGCGGTCGGGCATCGAGCGAGAACGCGCTGGCGTTCTCAGGAGTCTTCTACCCGCTCTCGATCGGCTATGCGGTCCTGCGCGGCGATCTCCTCCGGGTCGACTCGTTCGTTCGCCAGTCGATGAACTACCTGCTCGCCACGGCGATGGTGGCGTTCGGATACATGGCGCTCTTGGCTGGGACGAGTGTGGCACTCGGCTCCGATTCCGTCGGCAGTCCCATCTTCGTGCTCGCGTTCGCAGTGATGGCGACCGCGTTCCTGCCGCTGCGCCAGAAGATTCAGGGTCTTGTGGATCGAGTCTTCTCTCGATCGTCTTACGACTTCCGCCAGTTGGTCACCCAGGCGAGTGCAGAACTCTCCGCGGTGACCGATCTCGAGACGGTCCGCAGAATCGTCGAATCCACAGTCCGGGACGCGCTCCGGCCGAGTACGATCCGACTCGAGGTTCGCTCCGAGGGGGAAGAATGGTACGAGCCGACCGGAGCCGCCGGGCCGGTCGACTGGGACGACGGAGGCTTGCTCGTTCCGTTCGAGCTCGAGGGGCGCGTCGTCGCTCAGCTCTTCCTGGAGCGCTCCCTTTCCGGTCGACTGTACGGCGGCGAAGACCGGCGGCTGCTCGCGACCCTCGCGAACCAGGGCGCCGTCGCAATCGATCATGCGCTGGCGCTCGAGCGCCTGAAAGACCTCAACCGCAACCTCGAGGGCCGAGTCGTCGAGCGCACCGCGGAACTCGAGCACGTGGTCGAAGAGCTGCGCGCAACCCAGGGCCAGCTCGTGCACCAGGAGAAGATGGCATCAGTCGGCCAGCTCGTGGCCGGAGTGGCCCACGAGATCAACAACCCGCTCAACTTCATCGAAGGCAATCTCCATCATATCCGCGGCTACGGAACCGCCCTCGCCAAGGCTGTGAGCGAGTTGGCTGCCCTCCCGCGGTCCTCCGCGGATCGCGACAAGGTCGAGGAGATCCGCAATCGCCTCGACCTCGACTTCATCACCGAGGATCTCGAGTCCGTCTTCGATGGTTGCCGAGAGGGGGTCGATCGCGCGACGACGATCGTTCGCGACCTCCGGACCTTCTCGCGCCTCGATCGCGGCGACTCCAGCGAAGCGGACATCAACGAACTCCTCGAGACGACGGTCAATCTGCTCCGGGGGAAACTCGCGCAAATCGAGGTCGTGCGGCGCTACGAGCGCGGCTTGCCGCTAGTCGACTGTCTGGAGTCGCAGTTGAGCCAGGTGCTCATGAATCTGGTTGCGAACGCGGTGGATGCGGCCGGGGACGGAGGTCGGATCGAACTCGTCACTGAACGATGTTCAGGTGAACGAATCGCAATCGAGGTGCACGACAACGGACCCGGCATTCCGCCTGAGCATCGCAGCCGCATCTTCGAGCCCTTCTTCACCACCAAGGAAGTAGGCAAAGGCACAGGGCTCGGCCTCGCGATCTCGTTCGGTGTAGTAAATCGCCACAGCGGCTCGATTCAGCTCCGCGATTTGCCCGGCGGAGGCACCTGCTTCCGTGTCGAGATTCCCTCGCGCTACACCCCCGTCGCGGAATCGACGGACTTCGAGACGGAAACACCCGATCTCTCAAGGGAGATCCCCTAACACCCGAAGATGTCGGTGTGACCGGCACCGCCCAAATTCTGATCGTCGACGACGAGAAGCGCGCGCTCGAGCTTCTACGGCGCACTCTCCGAAAAACGGGCGACGTAGACTACGCCGCATCGGGCGAAGAGGCGATCGAGAAACTCGATGGCAAATTCTACGACCTCGTGATCTCCGATCAGAACATGCCCGGTCTCAAGGGCGTCGACGTTCTCTCGGTCGCGGCTGAGCGGAGCGAGACCTGCGGTCGCATCCTGCTGACTGGCTATTCGGATCTCGAGGCTACGGTGGCCGCCATCAATCGCGGCCGGGTGCACGCATATCTCCACAAGCCGTGCTCCCCGGACGACCTGCTGATGGTGGTCGGAAACGTCCTGAAGCGGGTGTCGCTCTCTCAGGAGAACCTGCGGCTCCTCTCCGTCGTGACCGAACAGAACGAAAAACTCAAGGAAATGTTGGTCGAACTCGAGCAGGCTCAGGCCGCGGTCCTTTCCTCGGAGCGTCTCGCAGCGATCGGGGAGATGATCGCCATGGTCGTGCACGACCTACGGACCCCGATCAGCGTCGTGCAGGCGGCCGGCGCCGAAGTGATCGCAGAGGCAGAGCAGAACAAACTCGAAGACGTCATCACCCTGGGTCGAGACGTCGTGGCCGAAGCCGATCGCATGCGGCGCCTGTGCGAGGATCTGTTGTCGGTCACCCACGCGACCGACGGCGACATCAGCCTCTCCTCCGCGCCGATCGATGCTGCGGTAGAGAAGTGTCTACGCTGCCTCCGCCCGGAATCTTTGCCGCGGAACATTGCGATCGAGACCGACCTCCGTGCGCCTTGTGAGGTCGAACTCGATCCGGATCGGTTCCGGCGGCTTCTCGAGAACCTGATCTACAACGCTCTCGAAGCGGTTTCGGAGGGCGGGACGGTGTGGGTGGCCACCCGCCTCGACCAGGGTTGCGCGGTCTTGACGGTGAGCGACGACGGACCGGGCGTCCCGCCGGAACTGCAGGACGTGGTCTTCGAGCCGTTCAAGACTGGCGGCCGCCCGGGAGCGACCGGCCTCGGACTGGCGATCGCACGCAAGGTTGCCGAGGACCACCGCGGTTCGATCGCCCTCCTGAGCTCGGACACGGGTGGCGCGAAGTTCGAAGTTCGGCTCCCCGTCGCGACCGTGTCGTGACCGATCGCGCGCTCCCTGCGACCCTGGTCGTCGCAGCGGACTCCCAGCGCCGCAAGGCGCTGGAAGAAGCGGCCCTCACGCTCGGCCCGGTGCTCGCGGTTTCTCCGCGTGATCTGGAACCGGTCACCCGTTTCCTCGATGTGCTTGCGATCGTGCTGGAGGTCTCACCAGACGAGGCCTCGAGAGCTGCCGAGCTCTTCGATCCTGTGGTTCGGCTTCCGGCCTGGGGCCAGGCGAGCATCCTGGTCGATGGGGGCCTGCCACCCAGTGCGATCGCTTCGCTGCTCGCCGGGTGGGAGCCTGCGCGAGTTCTCCAGGCAACCGCCGGAGAAGCTGCCCTTCGCTACACGATCGGCCAGCTCCACAGGGCCCAGGCTCCGCAGTCGGCTCGCGTCGCTCACCGCCCAGCGCGCGCTCTTCTCGGAGTCAGCGCCGCGATTCGAGACCTCTTGAGAGAAGTCCGGAAAGTCGCGAGTGCGAACGTGCCGGTGCTCATCTCGGGAGAGACCGGAACCGGCAAGGAGCTGGTGGCTCGTGCCATCCACCGAGAAGGCAAGCGCTGCGAGAATCCATTCGTCGCCGTCAATTGCGGCGCGCTCGCGGAGAGCCTGCTCGAGGCGGAACTCTTTGGTCACGTGAAAGGCGCGTTCACCGGTGCGGATCGCGACAAGCCCGGCCTGTTCGAACAGGCGGACGGCGGAACCCTCTTCCTCGACGAGATCGGGGATACGACCCCCGCGCTCCAGGTGAAGCTGCTTCGCGCGATCGAAGAGGGAGAGATCCGTCGAGTCGGGGATACACGGCCGAGACACGTCGAAGTCCGCATCGTTTCCGCGACCCATCAGGACCTCGAGGCTGCTGTCGATGCACGGACATTCCGGGAGGACCTGTTCTATCGGCTCAATACGTTTACGCTGCACGTTCCGCCACTCCGCCGCCGTCGGATCGACATTCCATTCCTCGCGCAACACTTCGCGGAGGAATACGGAAGTGCACATGCGAGGCGAATCGTGCTTTCCGAGGACTTTCTCGAAGGGCTCGAGCGCCACGACTTTCCGGGGAACGTCCGGGAGCTGCGGAACGCGGTCGATCGCGCGATCACAATGGCGACGCCCGGAGAGGCGCTGACCGCGGAGCACCTCCCCAACGGGCTGGGGGGGCTCCCGAAGCTGCTCGAGATTGGGACGCTGAAGGATCGGGTGATGCAGGTGGAACTGTTGTCGATCCGGGAGGCGCTCGAACGGTTCGAAGGCAATCGGACTCGAGCGGCGGAAATGCTCGGTCTCTCGCGAGTCGGGCTCCGGAACAAGATGCGTCGGTTCGGCCTGGAATAGCGCGGCTCCATTCGACAGTCGGTCCGCTCCGGATCGATTCGAATCCTGCGCCCGCCTCGAGCCAAGGTCTGGTGATTCCGATTCTGAACGACGTTCATGCATCAGGCATTCCGCCTCGCTGACCCTATCTTGGGCAGTGCCGAAGCGGAAACTCCCCTCGGGTGGACAGGCCGGCCGTTCTCACTCCACCATCGGCAGAGATCGGTCGATGCGTGTATACAATGTCGGAGCGAACTAACCCTTCGGGCGGATCCGCCGAGGCCAACGTCGGAGTGAGTGCCCGCTCGTGGAACTGAAACAGATCAAGCTGGTGCTCACGCTCGCGCGACACCGCCATTTCGGACGCGCCGCGATCGAACTGGGCCTCAGTCAGTCCTCCCTCAGCAAGAACCTGCAGGCTCTAGAGCACGAGGTCGGCGCCCCGCTATTCGACCGCCGTGCCGGAGACGTGACGCTGACGCCATTTGGCCAGGTGATCGTCGATCGGGGTGCGGGCGTCCTGTCGGACATCGACGAGATCCGCCTCCAGTTCGATCGTCTGCGCGGGCTCGAGGTGGGCCGCGTCCGCTTCGGCGTCGGAAACGCGCATGCCGCGGACCCGGTCGGAACCGCCCTCGGACGATTCGTCGACTCGCATCCCGGCGTGGCCGTAGAGCCTGTCGTGGCTTCCTATGCGGAGCTCCTTCGCCGCCTCCACCTGGCCGAGATTCAGTTCTGTGTGGTGACCCTGCCCGACCCGGAAGCGGCGACGGGCCTCGATGTCGCCAAGCTTGCTCCGAGGCGGATCGAGATCTACTGCCGAGCCGAGCACCCGCTCGCCAGTGACGACGCGGTGGATCCCGACCGGCTCTTCGATTTTCCGCTGGTCTCGCTTCCGCACCTGCCGACCAGCCGCGATCTCTACCGCAAGGCAGCGGGGGAACGATTTCGTCCTCCGATCGAGATCGCCGACGCCGGAATGATTCGTGCGGTCCTCCGCGAGAGCGATGCGATCGCGGTGGGGGTCCAGTCGGCACTCGGACCCGTGGGCTCAGCGAGCAACCTCGTCTCGCTTCGCTTGGCCGGCGACCCTCTCGACGCCTACGGCGGTCCGTGCGGCGCGATCGTCACTCGGACCGATCGGACACGGCCCCCGGCTGCCGATGCGCTGATCGAAGCGATCATGGCGGCAGACGCGGACGTGGCGCAGACGAATCCAGCCTGGCTCGCCGGAAGAGAATTCGAAGCACTGACGGGCGGGGCTGGTAGATGAGCCATGGGAATCGGCGTATGCGCGATTCCCATTGGACTCCGATCGTCGACCTGACGAAGCTATTGCACCGGGGGTTGGCGCGTTGGCCGAGGAGAAGTTTGCACGAGCGTTGGTGGCCGACTCTGCGGGCGTCGTTCGCGAGCTGCTTCGACGCTTTCTCGAACCCCGCTGTGGCAGGGTCGAATCCGTCGCGGATGGCCTGAGTCTTCGAGGAGCACTCGCGCAGTCCCCTGCACCCGATCTCGTGGTCGCCGACGCTCACCTCCCGTCGCTCCCGGGCCTCGAGCTGCTCGAGGAGATCGGCCACCTGGATTGTTCCCGTCCGGCGGTCGTCCTGCTGACCACCCGCCCCGACGTGACCGAAGAGACGCGAGCCTCGCTCGCCGGAGCGATCGGGTACGTCTCGAAGCCGATCCATCTGCCGGAGCTCGATCGCGTGCTCGCACTCGCTGGGCGCGAAGAGTTGGCGGCGCGTTCGGCGCCTCGTTTGCGGCCCCTGCCGGTGGCCACCGCGCGCCTGCTCGACGCCGGAGCGCCGGTCTTTGCACTCGACGTGCTGGATATCTCCGAAACGGGCGCGCTCGTCGCGACCCATATGTCGCTCGATCCGGGCACCCGGCTCGACCTGCAGATCTCGGTGGGAAGCGAATGGCTTTCGGTCGAGGCCATAGTGGCCCGGGTCCAGGAGCCGAATTGGATGATCGGGGCCGGAGTCGGCGTGGAGTTTCTCGAACCCACGGACGCGTTCCGCGCGGCGATCCGGAGCCACATCGCAGCCGAGATTGCAGCGCGGGGCTGATCGGTGCAGGGGGCGCTTCCCGTCCGCACCCTGAGAACCTTCAGAATCCACTTGAAGGGTGTGGCGAAAAGATTCTCGACCGGAAGATCGGGTTTCGCCCGCCGCCGGTGCCCCGAAGGCCCTGATTTCTGCTAGACGAAGGTCGATGACCACCGACCTCCCGCCCTATTCGCCCGAGCGGTTGCTTGCGGCGCCATTCCCCGAGCGCGTACAGCTCGTCTGTCGGAGCTGGGCCGCTCAGGTCGCCCCGAACCCAGTGGCCGTGATGGCGCTCTACTGGGCGAAATACCTGGTCGTCTACGTTGGCGGCTGGGCGGGATTCGTGCTGCTCGGTGCCGAATCCGGGTGGTCTTCGTTGGCCACATGGTTCTCGGTCGCCGCATTCCAGAAGGCGGTCGCATGGTCGATCTTCTACGAGCTCACCGGTCTCGGCTGCTCGTGGGGTCCGATGAACGCGCGATTCAAGCCGATGATCGGCGGTTTCCGTTACTTCCTGCGGCCCGGAACGACGAAGCTCCCCCTTTTTCCCGGAGTGCCAATCATCGGCGCCCATCGGCGGGGCTGGCTTGACGTCGGCCTCTACGCGGCCAATCAGTTCTGTTTGGTTCGGGCCCTCCTTTCGCCCGAAATCACGCCTGAGCTACTCCTGCCGAGCCTGGTGCTCATCCCACTGCTGGGCGTCCTCGACAAGACGGTGTTCCTGGCGGCCCGTTCGGAACACTACTGGGTGGCACTCGTGTGCCTCGTCGCAGCCAGCGCGGACTCCCTCTGGATCGCCGGGTGCAAGATGATCTGGTGCAGCATCTGGTTCTGGGCCGCGACCTCGAAGGTCAACCATCACTTCCCTTCCGTGATCATGTTCATGATGAACAACGGACCGTGGCTTCCGAGATCTTGGAAGGAGCGGCTGTTCGCCTCGTATCCGGACGATCTCCGGCCGTCGAAGCTGGCCGCCACGATGGCCCACGGCGGAACGGCCACGGAGTATCTGATTCCGGTCCTGCTGCTGGCGAGCGCATCGAGTCCGATTCTCACCGCGCTCGTGCTCTGTCTGATGATCGGCTTCCACAGCTTCATCGCGCTGAACAACCCGAACGGCATGCCCATCGAGTGGAATCTGCTGATGATCTACGGCGGCATCTTCCTGTTCGGCTTCCATCCGGAAGTGGGCCTCCTCGCGCTCGGTGCCTCTCCGCTGCTGCTCGCCTTCCTGGTGCTCTGCCTCATCGTGGTGCCGCTGGTCGGGAACTTCTTTCCCGCCCACGTCTCGTTCCTGCTTTCGATGCGGTACTACGCCGGAAACTGGGCGTACAACATCTGGCTCTTCCGCAAGAACGGCAGTCTCGAGAAACTCGAGAAGCTGAAGAAGTCGGCCGGGACGATGAAGGAGCAACTCGCGCAGATGGGCCTCGACGAAGACACCGTCGAGTTCGCCGCCGCGATGTCGCTGGCCAGTCGCTACATGCACTTCGAGGGTCGCGCGCTGCTCGACGCCCTGCCCCGCGCAGTGGATCGGATCGACGACTACGAATGGCTAGAGGGCGAAGTGTTCGGCGGCAGCATCATCGGCTGGAACTTCGGCGATGGCCATCTGAATGGCCGGCACCTCCTCGACGCGATCCAGCCGCAGTGCGACTTCGAGCCGGGCGAGGTCCGACTGCTCTCCGTCGAGTCGCAGCCGCTCTTCGGGCACTCGATGGAATGGAAGGTCTACGACGCAGCGACCGGCCTGGTGGACCACGGCGCGACGGCACTCGGGCCCATGAAGGCGCTGCAACCCTGGCCGGTCGGGGCGCATGCGGCAGCCTTCGAAACCGAGCCGGGCGGGTCGACCGGCGCATGACGACTCGCCCCTCCGAGTGGGCGCGCGGGGCTCTCAGCGGAGCCGGGCGGGCGCAAATCGCAGTCGGAATCAGATCAGGAGAGGTCGGTTCGTCTGGGAATGCGCCGACCGCGGTCGGTCGCGGACCTCGCGTTCGAGCCGGGCCGAGAAAGCCCGGGAAGCCACGAGCCGGCTCTCGGGGAGAGTGGTTGCTCGTGTGAACTGCGACGGAAGCTCGAGAGTCGTCCGTGCCGCCGTGACGTCGCTGGACTCACAGGCGGCGCATGTGTGGTCCGGGGGCGCGTCTGCGGGATTCTCAGGAGCCTCTGCGAGGACCCCGCTCGCGCCACGGCACGGAGCTTCGTGCCGTGTGGAGGCGTCGGGTGCAGTCGCAACGATTGCGCCGGCGTCACTGCAGATCGCCCCGCAGACCACCGCCGGAAGCGACGACCAGACGAGGAGCGCAGCGAGAAAGAGACGCGGAACACCCATGGCTATCGGTGGGCCCGGGCGCCGGCCAAGGCTTCCGGGGAGGTCGCATGGGCGGAGCGGCCGTGCTAATCGGCCACCCACCCCCTCGGAACCCGTCTCTACAGCGAGAACTGCAGCCCGGTGCCCGACCCCCTTCCCACACGAATCGACGACCCCTCAGAGTTCCGCGCCCGCTACGAGGGCTGCGGCCAGGGTCACGTGTTTGCTCATTGGGAGCGGCTCGATTCCGGGCGGAGGGCGGCGCTGATCGCGCAGCTAGCGCGGATCGACCCGGCAGCTCTTCGGGCCGCAGTGGAGCGGGCCGCGACTCTCGCGCAAGGCGCCCCCGAGACCCTCGAACCGGTCCCGGTCGAACGCCTGCCCGAGCGCGGCGGCGACACAGCGTTCCGCGCTCGAGCCGAGGAGGCCGGCCAGGCGGAGCTCGAACGCGGCGAGGTGGCGGTGCTCGTCATGGCGGGTGGCCAGGGGACCCGACTCGGTCTCGCAGGCCCGAAGGGCGCGCTCGCCGTGGGACCGGTCTCGGGCCGCAGCTTGTTCGAACTCCAGGCGCAGAAGATTCGGGGCGCCTCGCGCAGGTCGGGGCGACCCCTGCCCTGGCTGGTCATGACCAGTCCAGCAACCGACGTGGCGACGCGTGTGCTGTTCGAGGAACAACGGGGCTGGGGAGTGCCCGCCGAGGACATCGAGATTTTCTGCCAGGGCACGGCACCCAGCGTCGACTTCGAGGGGAGGCTCCTCATGGCCGCTCCGGGCCAGATCGTCGAATCGCCGGATGGACACGGCGGTTGTCTCGGTGCGCTCGTGAGCTCCGGACTCGTCGGGAGGCTGCGCGATCGCGGGATTCGTCGGATCACCACCCATCAAGTCGACAATCCGCTCGTCCGAATCGCGGACCCGGTCTATCTGGGGGTCCATCGACTCCGCGAGGCGGACATGTCCTGCAAAGTCGTTGCAAAGCGGAGCCCGGAGGAGCGAGCCGGGACGGTCGGACGGCTGGAGGGCCAGACCCGGGTCATCGAGTACACCGAGATCGCCCCGCACCACCGAGATCTTCGGGACGCAGCCGGCGAGCTGGTCTTCTGGCCCGCGAGCATCGGAATGCACGTTCTCGAACTGGATTTCGTCGAGCGCGTCGGCAGCGACGTCGAACGCTGGCTCCCCTTCCACGCCTCGCCCAAGAAGATCCCCGCGGTAGACCCCGCGGGGCCCTTCTCTGCCTCCCCGCTGGTGCCCAGGGTGCCGAATGGCTACAAGCTCGAACGCTTCATATTCGACGCACTTGGGGCGGCGCGGCACGCAGCGCTCCTCGAGGTGCGCCGGGAGGAAGAATACGCCCCGATCAAGAAGCCGGAGGGGGGAGAAAGCCCCCTGGCGGCCCGCAAGGCCCTCACTGCCCTCGCCCGCCGCTGGCTGGACGAGGCGGGCATCGAGGGTGCGGAAGGCGCGAGCTGGATCGAGCTCGACCAATCGTGTATCGACGGCGCCGCTGAGGCCCGCCGATCGGGCATCCGACACGTGACCGACGCCCCCGACCGGATCCGCGTGGCAACGGGAGAAGCCACATGAGCCCTGCCAAGAAAACTGCTCGAAAAACCACCAAGAAGAAAGCCGCACCGGTGCGGAAAAAGGCGGCCGCGCCGAAGAAGGCGGCCACCAAGAAGAAGGCTGCGCCCAAGAAGGCAGCCTCGAAGAAGAAGGCTGCGCCCAAGAAGGCTGCGCCGAAGAAGGCGGCGCCGAAGAAGGCGGCGCCGAAGAAGGCGGCCGCCAAAAAGAAGGCGGCGCCGAAGAAGGCAGCGCCCAAGAAGACAACGGCGAAGAAGGCCGCTCCCAAGAAGGCGGCGCCGAAGAAGGCAGCCACCAAGGCACCTGCGAAGAAGACGACTGCCAAGGCGGCCGCCCCCGCCCCCGTGAAGAAGGCGGCCGCTGCCAAGGCGCCGGCCAAGAAAGCTGCCAAGAAGAAGAAGTCCGGCAAGGGGCGCCGCAAGAGCAAGGTGGTGATCGCCCCGGAGATGGTGAAGCCCGGCCTCGGTGGCAAATGGGAGTGCTACGGCTGCGGGTCCAAATTCTACGACCTCGGGAAGCCTGAGCCGATCTGTCCGAAGTGCTCCGCGGACCAGCGAGAGCGACCCCGCGACAGGCCGATCGCGTCGAACGTCCCGCCCCGGCGCCCGGCGGTCGCGCCGATGGCGCCGCCCCCGCCGGCCGAAGAAGACGATGAGCCGGCACCGGACTTCGAGGCGGGCGACGGTGAGATCGAGGCCCTCGACGAGAAAGGCTTCACCAACACCGACGGCGCTCCCGAAGACGACGATGCCGCAGTCGACGTGCGGGTGATCGACGACTGACCCTGCCAGGCGTGGCGTCGCTCTGAACCTGCGACCCCTGTTCGGGGCTAGAGGGTGACCACTCGCTCGAGAATCACCTGCCAGGCCGGTCGGTCACGGAAGGCAAGTTCCGTTCGAAGATCGGAGAGCTCCGCTTCTCTCTGGGAGAGGTCGCCGCCGAGCTGACGCTCAGCCGCCCCATGAGCATGGGTGGCGTCGAACGCAGCAATGTTCTCGTCGATCAAGCGTCCGCCCGTCGTCTTCGACGAGCGCGCCTGCTTTTGTGAGTAGCGGCCCGAGAGTTCGCTCACCTCACTCTCGTAGCCGGCAGCCAGAATCTCGAGCTGCTCGACGGAGTACTGCGAGAACGGTCGATCGGCCGCTTCGAGCGCGAGATTGCGCTGGTGGTTCCAGCCGCCCGCGGCTCCGAGGGCCGCCAGCAATATCAGTCCGAGCGCTGTTCGGGACATCGGGTCTCCTCCTGCTTCCAGACCCTTTTCGGCGATCCGGTCCGCTCGAGTGAGTCCGAGCGAACTCAGCCGGAGCGCGTCTCGGCGGAGTGGACGAAGATTTCGACCTCGTCACGCGTAGGGAGCGCTCCCTGAGCGCCCAGGGCCCGGCAACTCATGGCCGCGGCCGCGTTCGCGAACCGCAGGGCCCGCTCGATCTCGGCTCCGTCGAGCACGGCCCAGAGGAAGGCTGCGTGAAAGACATCGCCGGCGCCCGTCGTGTCGCGAGCCTCGACGCGGAATGCGGGGCTCCTGTGAAGCTCGCCCTGCCAGAGAGCGATCGCACCGGAGGCGCCCAGCGTCACCACGGGGCAGCGGGCACCGCGTGCGCCGAGTGCAGAGAGTGTCTGTTCGATCCCGCCCGCACGCCAAGCGTCGACGAACCCCAGGGAGACGATCGGGAAATCGACTTCAGCGAGGAGTCCCTCGGCACCGGTCGGCGCCGCGTCGATGTCGAGGAACACCGGCACTTCGGCTTCGTGCGCACGGATCGCCGCCCAGCTTGCGAGTTCTGCGTCCGCGGCGTCGAGATGGAGCGCCCGCGAAGCCTGGATCTCGCGTGCGAGTGCCGGGCTGGGTTCGACACGCAGGCCGGGATCCCGATGCGAGATAATCGTGCGCTCGCCGCTCACCGCTTCGACGAGGATCACTGCGAATCGGGTGCGGGTGCCCGGAACCCGCCGCACGGCACTCAGGTCGATTCCATCGTCCCGGAGCGGATCGAGCACCGCATCCGCCCCGGCGTCCTCGCCGACCGCGGTCACGAGCTTGGCAGCGAGGCCGAGGCGCACGCACGCACGAATCGCGGTCGCGACCTGGCCGCCCGGGAGGTCGCGTGCAGCGGTGGCCTCGACCTTGGCGCCCGCAGCCGGAAACAACGCGACCTCCAGGACGTGATCGAAGGACGACTCTCCGATCCCGAGAACCGCACGGTCAGCGGGGCGCGGAGTCGGCCAGAGCGCGGGGGCCGCGCTCGCGAGAGCACCGAATTCGCCCTCGGAAGTCACTCCCCGGCCCACATCAATAGAGTGCTCGATACGCCTGGACGCTGCGCAGGACCCGCCTCACGTACGCGCGGGTCTCGTCGTACGAGATCGACTCGATCCACTCGTCGTCGGAGAGCTGCGGACTCTCCTCGAGCCAGGAAGCCACGGGCCCCTCGCCGGCGTTGTAGCCGGCGATCACCGCAGACAGCCGGGTCCCGAACTGAGCGGTCAGACGGCCGAGGAGGTGCGCCCCGAAGCGGATATTGAGGGCGGGGTCGTGCAGGGAGCGCGGGAGCGCACCCGGCGACCCCAGTTCGGGCGCCAACCGTTCGGCCGTCTTCGGCATCAACTGCAGCAGTCCGTGCGCACCGGCCGGAGACACGACGGCGTGCCGGAACCCGCTCTCTTCCCGCATCACCGCCCACACGAGGGAGGGTTCGATTCCTTCTGCCTGGGCGCGGCCCTCGACGTCCGCAGACCACGGCCGGGGCCAGGCATTCCACCACAATCGTTCCTGACCGGGTGCCGGCCCTCGTGCGAGCACGACTTCGTTGCCAATCACCGCGAGGGCGCTGGCCCGATCGGGTCGGCCGGCGGTCTGTGCGAGGTCGGCGAGCAAGAGCTTGTCGGCGAGCGTGCGAGCGCGACCTTCGAGCCGCACCCCTTCCTCACCGGCGGCGTCGAGGAGACCGGCCTCGACGAGAATCCGGATCCTTTCGATCGGGGGGCCGCCGAGTCGCTCCTGGCCGAGCGAGAGTCGCGCCGGCTCGGGACGAACGATCTCGGACGGTCCGGCCCTCTCCGCCGCACGCCAGCCGTAGTACGAGAGCGGATACCGCCGGGCAATCTCGACGAACTCAGTTCGCGGCCCCGGGGCGTCGGCATCGAGCTCCGCCCGGCTCAGCGCGGCCCAATACCGCGGGCGAAGTGCGGAGATCGGATTGCCTTTGGCGAGCTGGTCGAATGCGGTGGCCGCCGCGGCGAGGTCGCCTGTCGTGCGTTTCGACCATGCGAGCCGCCACGCCGCGCGGCGACGATCGTACGACACCGGGCTGCCCTCGGAGACGACCGTGTAGTGCGCCACAGCCCGTTCCAGTGTTTCCGGCTCGTCGTCCAGCAGCGTCGCGACGAGGAAGCGAGCGCGCCAGGCCGCCGCCGAGTTCCCTTTGGCAACCGCCTCGAACGCAGCGATCGATCGTTGCAAGGCGCCCGTCCGGGCGAGCGAACGCGCGCGATAGAGTCGCACTTCGGGGTCCGCCTCGAGTGACTCGAACGCCTCGAGCGCTTCCGGGTATTCGCGCGCATGGAAGAGCGCGAATGCCCGAGCCCGCGCGAGCACAGGGAGGGCCTTCGGGCGACGTTCCGCCGCAATGGAGTGATCGTACGCGGTGACGGCACCCTTCGGGTCGCGCGCCTCGAGCAGCGACTCGGCCCGCTGCGCCCACTCGCTCGCCACCGGCGCCGGAAACCCCGTCGCCTCCAGCCGCGCCAGGGCTTCGATCGCCAGCTCGTCTTCGGGAGTCCCTGGGACCTGGCGCCAGAGGATCATCCAATTCTTGCGAGCGGCTTCCGGTTGGCCTGTCGCTTCATAGAGCTGCGCGAGAGCCGCGCGCAGCGGGCGCCGTTCGTCTGTCGTGTCAGCGCTCGCGTGCGCGCGCTGGTAGGCCTCGAGCGCCGCGACGTCGTCACCCCGGGCGAGCTGGGCTTCTGCTTCGAGCCGCGCCGCCTCGGTGTCGAGGGGGGAATCCGGAACCGCGACGAGGATCTTGCGTGCTGCCCCGAGTGCTCGGTCTGCATCGCCCGCCGCAAGCCATGCCTCGGCAGCGAGGCGCCAGGCATGGTCTCCGATGACTGACCACGTGGCGGCGACCGACTCGAATGCGGCAGCAGCCTCGGCGCTGCGGCCTGCCCGCTCGGCGTCGACCGCGCTGCGCAATGCCAGGCCAGGGCGAGCCGGGGTCTCGGCGAGACTCGGTCCCCCGAATAGAAGCGCGCTGCACGCCAAGGTGAGCAGCGTGATGAGTTTCCCCTGGATTTTCATCGGACCCAGTTTGGTGAAGCGAGGTCGGCTGTCAACGCCGCGTGGAGAGTCGATCGAGGGATGGGCCCTGCCGTGAACACTCCGGTCCTGTAGCCTCGCCCGACCTTGTCCAGACCTTCGACACTGATCGCGCTCTGTTGCGCACTTGGGTTGTCCGTTTCCGTTTCGCTGTCGGGTCACGCCCAGGAGCGGATCCCGCCGGAAGTCACCGCCGAACCCATCGCCTCGCCTCCAACCGGGCCAGTGGGCCGGCCGCGCGCACTGTGGGTGCTGGCCGAGGGATCGCAGCGGGTACTCGAACATCCGGATCGGCTCGACGAGCTGTTCGTCGACATTGCCGCGTTCGAAATCACGGACGTCTTCGTCCAGGTGTACCGAGGCGGTCGCGCGTGGTTCCCGTCGTCACGCGCCGACTCCGGACCCTACGAACGCGTCTTCCGCACAGGAGCACCCGGGGAAGAACCCAGGGACGGCCTGCAGCTCCTGCTCGACCGCGCTGCCGCGGCCGGGGTTCGCGTGCACGCGTGGGTCAACGTTCTCTCCCTTTCGAAGAACCGCGAGGCGCCGATCGTGCGCGAACTCGGCCGCGACGCGGTGTTGTCGGATCAGCGGGGTCGCTCGCTGCTCGACTATCCAAACTTCGAGGCGCCCGCTCCCGAAGGCGACTACTACCGAATGGGGACGCCCGGGCTCTACCTCGATCCTGCGTTCCCGGGGGTCGCGGAGTACTTGTCGGAGACTTTCGACGAACTGCTCACGCAGTACCCGGCGCTGGCCGGCCTTCACTTCGACTACATCCGGTATCCGGACGTGCTGCCATTCTCGCCCGGCTTGCGATTTGGCGTCGGGATCAGTCTGGGGCACGGCGCTGCGAGCCGGGCCCGGTTCGCTCGAGAAACCGGACTGGTCGCGCCAATCGGCGACTCGCTGGGGCACGGAAGTCGGTTCGACGATTGGCGGCGCGAGAAGCTGACCGAGCTGGTGGCGTACGTGGGCAACCGCGCCCGAGCGGCTCGGCCCGGGCTCGAGATCTCAGCTGCGGTGATCTCGTACGCCGACCGGGCCTATCTCTCCCTGTTCCAGGATTGGCGGGGCTGGCTCGAAGAGGGTCTGATCGACTTCGCGGTCCCGATGCTCTACTCGAAAGATCCACGCATCGTGCGGTATGGCGTGGAGCACTACGCTGGGCTTCCGTACGCCGATCGAATCTGGGTCGGACTCGGCAGTTGGCTCTTCGCCGACCGGCCGGAACGCGCTCTCGCGCAACTCAGCGAGGTCGAGTCGCGGCCGCCGCTCGGCGTCGCCTTGTTCTCGTGGGATTCGATCCGCCAGAGCGATCCGCTCCGGACGGCGCTCGCACGTTCGGCGGAGCCGGCTCCGCCGCTGCAGACCGAGGCACACGAATTTCCGATCCGATCCGTTTCGGACAGCGCGGAGCCCTCGATCGCACCTCCGGCGCCGGCGCATGGCGACGCGCTGAGTCTGCCCGGGGACGAGCCCGAGGTTTCGGGCGCTCCCCTCGCGCCGGTCCCGGTGCCTCCGGTTCCCGCACCTTCCGAGACCTCACCGAGCGAAACCACCGAGACTCCCGTCGAGGCAGCGATCGCCGAACCTGCGGCGGATCCGGCATCGGTCGAGCCCTCCGGTACCGACCCCTCTCCGATCGAGCCGCCGGCGGCCCCTTGAGTCCCGACTTCGAGATCCGTCGCGGCAAGTCGGAGAGTCCGGCGGAGCGGATCGACTACGAACTCCCTCCGGACCGGATCGCCCAGGCTCCCGCGACGCCGCGCGATGCGGCGCGGCTGCTCGTCCTCGAACGCGCATCGGGCCGCGTCCACCACGCGCGTGTCCGCGACCTGCCGCAATGGCTCGAACCGGGGGATCTGCTCGTCCGCAACACCACCCGGGTACTGGCGGCACGCCTCCGCGGTCAGAAGGTGACGGGAGGTGCGGCAGAGGCATTGCTGCTGGGACCGACGGAGGTGCCCGGCGTGCTGCGCGCGCTCGTCCGTTGTGGCGGACGACTGCGACCTGGCCTCAAGCTCCAGTTCGTGGGAGGAGGCCTGTCGCTCGATGCCGAAGTGACGGAGATCGAATCCGACGAAGGAACGGTGACGCTGCGCTTCTCCGGAGACACCGACCCCTACGCGTTGGGCGAGACGCCCCTCCCGCCGTACATTCGACGCGATCACGCCGACGTCGAGGACGCCGAACGCTACCAGACAGTCTATGCGCGGGAACCGGGATCCGTCGCGGCACCGACCGCGGGCCTTCACTTCACCCAGGGTCTGTTGCGCCGGATCCGCGCGCTCGGGATCGAGACGGCTGACGTGTTGCTCCATGTCGGGATCGGAACGTTCCGACCGCTCCGAGACGAAGACCTCGCGCGCGGACGACTGCACGAGGAGTGGTGCGAACTGACGCCGGAGTGCGCGGCCGCGGTGCGCGCGACGCGAGCGCGAGAGAAGCGCGTCATCGCGGTGGGGACGACGAGCACACGTGTCCTCGAGAGTCACACTGCGCCGGATGGGGAGTTGCAGCCGGGAGCCGGACCGACCGACCTGCTGCTCGCGCCCGGGTCCGAGTTCCGCACCGTCGATGCGCTCTTCACGAACTTCCACCTGCCCGGTTCGTCGCTGCTGTTGCTGGTCGCGGGGTTCGCCGGACGCGAGTCGATGTTGGCGGCCTACGCCGACGCGATCGCCGAGGGATATCGTTTCTATTCCTATGGCGACGCGATGTTGATCGTCTGACGTGAGGGATGGATTCGAGTTCGAAGTGCTGTCGTCTGTAGGGACGGCGCGCCGGGGGCGGCTGACGACCCCGCACGGGGTGATCCAAACCCCGGCCTTCATGGCGGTCGCCACCTATGGTGCGGTTCGCGGCGTCGGACCGGGAGAACTTGCTTCACTCGGTTCGCAGATCCTGCTCGCCAATACCTTCCATCTGCACGAACGACCCGGTGAGTCGCTCATTCGTGAGCTCGGCGGCCTCCACGGGTTCACCGGCTGGCACGGTCCGTGGCTGACGGACAGCGGCGGATTTCAGGCGCTGTCGCTCGGCACCGGAGTCAAGCTCGACGAAGAAGGCGTCGCGTTCGCGTCGCCGGTGGACGGGCGTCGCCGGCTGCTGACGCCGGAGCGCGCGATCGAGATTCAAGAAGCGCTCGGTCCCGACATCGCACTCGTGCTCGACCAGCTCGTCCCCGCGGATGCGGCAGGAGAAGCGGCCTGGGGGGACGCGATGGAGCGGACTCTCCGCTGGGCAGAGCGAAGCGTTCGGCAGCACGCGCGCCCCGACCAGGCACTGTTCGGAATCGTGCAGGGAGGAGCTTCGCCCGCGCTGAGGCGCGCCAGTGCAACGGGCACCGCCGAGCTTGGCTTCGACGGCTACGCACACGGTGGACTCGGCCTCGGAGAGGATCCGGCCCGCCGCGTGGAGCTCGTCGCCGAATCGCAGGCGTTCCTTCCGGCAGGGGCTCCGCGATACCTGATGGGACTGGGGCGTCCGTGCGACCTCCTCGAGGCCATCGCAGTCGGGGTCGATCTCTTCGATTGCGTCGTGCCGACGCGACACGCTCGCCACGGTGTCGTCTATACCTCGCTCGGGCGCAGGACCCTCCGCAACGCCCGGTATCGAGACGACGACGCGCCACTCGATCCCGCCTGCGACTGCCCGGCCTGCGCCGTTCACTCGCGGGCGTACCTGCGACATCTGTTCGCGGCGGGCGACATGCTTGGCCCTCGGCTCGCGACTCTCCACAACCTGCGGTTCTACTTCCAGCTGCTCGAAGACACTCGGGCGGCGATTGCGGACGGGAGCGAAGCCGCGGAGGGCCTCGAGAGCGTCTGGGAGCGGGCTCGGCGCGCGTCGGAGCCTGTCGAGTAAGCCTCCGTCGCCGCAGCGGATTTCGCGCGACGGCCGATCCAGCCCGGTCTCAAGTGCCCGGGGCACCTCGCCGATGTGCAACGCGACCGCTTTCCAGCGGCAAGAGGGGCTCTCGCGCATGCACGCAACCACACTCGATCGATCGCGTCGGAACACCGAACGCCAGCGAGTGGCCCTCGCTGCGGGAGTCGCGCTCAGCGCCGGCGGCGGAGCCCTCCTGGCGAGTGCCTGGTTCGGCCCGTGGGGTGCCGGCGTCTGGCTGATCGCCGCCGCCGCGGGTGCAGTGGGAATCGATCGCTGGCTGTGGAACCGCATCCGCGGGCCCGTCACGGCGGCGCTCGGTGCGATCGAGCGGATCGCCGAGGGCGACTACGACGTGCACGTGTCCGAGGCCGAACTCGGCCCGATGGCTCCGTTCAGCGCCACCTTGAATACGCTGTCCGATCGCCAACGCTCGCTCTCCCGAGAGGTGACCCGCGTGATCGGACTGCTGCGGGAACTGCCGGCAGGCGTGCAGCAAGCGATCGAGGAGGTCGACTCCGGACGCGGCGCCACCGAGGAGGCCGTCGAGGAGACCGCCTCCCTGCTGGCGAACATCAATACTTCGATCCGCAGCATCAACGGAGAAGTCGAGAGCCTCTCTCGATCGACAGAGGAGGCCTCCTCGTCAATCCTCGAGATGCAGAGCTCGATCGACGAAGTGGCGCGCAGCGCCGCCTCGCTCACCGAATCGGTCGACGCTTCGACCTCTTCGATTCACGAGATCAGCGCGAGCATGCGCCAGGTCTCCGAGAGCGCCGACTCCGTACAGGGAATGGCGGAAGAGAGCGCCGCGGCGATGGTCGAGATGGACCGAGCGATCCAGGAGGTCGGCGATCACGTGCGCGAGGCCTCGGGGCTCACCGAGAAGGTGAGCCAGGGCGCGGAAGAAGGTTCCCGTGCGGTCACCGCGACGATCGACGGGATCGTCGAGATCCGGGTCCAGACCAGCGAGGCCAAGGCCGTTCTCGAGCGGCTCGCACAGCGGATCGGCGAGATCGGTGAGATCGTGAACGTGATCGGATCGATCAACGACGAAACGAACCTGCTCTCGCTGAATGCGGCGATCATCGCCGCGCAGGCGGGCGAACAGGGCAAGGCATTTGCGGTCGTGGCGAACCACGTCAAGACGCTCGCTCAGCGCACCGCTTCGAGCACCGGCGAGATCGAGACGCTGATTCGCGCGGTACAGGAAGAGTCGAGCAACGCCGTCCAGGCGATGGGCGCGGGGATGGACGCGGTCAAAGTCGGGGTCGAGCGTTCGCGCAAGGCCGGCGAAGAACTCGACACGATCCGGGTCTCGGCCCGCGAAGCGAACTCCCGTGTCGCCGAGATCGCGCGTGCGGCGAACGAGCAGACCCGCAACTCGAAGCACGTCGCGGAGGCGGCCCAGAACACCTCCTCGATGGTGCAGCAGATCTCTGCGGCCATGTCCGAGCAGTCACGCGCCGGCGACACCATGTTGAAGAACGCCGAGGCGGCCCTCGAACTCTGTCGCCAGGTGCATCGCTCGACCGAAGAACAGCGTGAGTCGGGCCGTTTCATCACGGCGAGTATCAGCTCCGTCACGGAGATGATCCGGTCGATCCAGGGCAACACGGAGTCACACAGTGCAGCGAGTGAGGCGGTGGCCGATGCCGTGACCCGGATCCTCGACGTCGCCCAGAAGTCCGGGGAGCAGATCCCCAACGTCTTGCTTGCGATCTCGGAACTCCGCGAGCAGGCCGACAGCCTCGACGCCGTCTCGGCACGTTCCGCAGAAGCCGCAGGATTCCTGTCCGCCGAGCACGGTGAGGCGCTCTGAGCCCCGCTAGGCGTTCAGTCCCTCGATCGCGGCCGCGAGAGCCGCATGCGCGGGAAGTGCGTCCCCGAGCGTCGCGGGCACGATCCGCAGATCGCCGCTGACGGCCGGCCACGTATGCTCGCGAACCTGCGCGCGCACCGGATCGAGGCAGAGCGCCTCGCCCGCCGCGGCGACGATGGTGCCGAGGACGATCACTTCGGGGGCCAGGCTGAAAGCGAGGCCCGCGAGCAAGCGCCCGAGGTAGTGGTTGAAGCGCGCCATTTCGTCGAGAGCGAACGCGTCGCCCTCGAGCGCAGCCTGCACGAGTTCCTTCGGAGTCGCACGTCCGGCCGCGCCCGCCAGCTCCGCGACGCGGCTCGCGGCGGGAGTGATCCGTCCGAGCCGCTCGGCCCAGCGCGCACCCCCGAGGTAGGCCTCGGCACAGCCGCGCAGTCCGCAGCCGCAAAGCTCACCCTCCCACTCGAGCTGAACGTGGCCCACTTCCCCGGCCCCGCCGCGCACGCCGCGGTAGAGGCGGCGGTCGAGGATGAGCCCACCGCCGACCCCCGTCGACATCGTCAGATACACCGCGTGGCGAGCGCCCTGGGCAGCGCCGAAGCGCCATTCGGCGAGCGCAGCCGCGTTGGCGTCATTCTCGAGGTAAACCGGAATCCCGAGCTCTGCCTCGAGCCAATCCCGAATCGGCACCTCGTGCCAGCCTGGGAGGTTCGGCGGCTCGAGGACGGTTCCGTTGTCGGGGTCGAATGGCCCCGGGACCGAGAGCCCGACGAGTCGAGCGCGAGAGACCTCCGTTCCGACGGCGGCGGCCGCCGTGCGCAGATCCTCCGCGAGGCGAGCGACGTCTGCGCGCGGATCGCCGCTGGGCTCGGTCGCGCGCCGTCCAGACGCGCGGACTCCGCCCGCCGCGTCCCCGGCGGCCCAAGCGACCTTGGTGCCCCCAAGATCGAGTCCGAGGAGCAGAGGCGCGCCCTCTTCCACTGTTTTGCCGGTTCCCGCCACTGGAGTGCTGCCCACCTGCGTGGCGGAGTATCGCCTGCTCAAGTCTGCGCCACCAGCGGACCGATAAGCGGGAGGAAGGTGCAGCTCCCATGCAGGAGCGGCTCCAAGCACCCGGCCCGAGGAGGGGTCTCATGCGTCGTCTGATCATTCTCTCTGCGCTCGTCATGCTCGTTGCGCCGCTTGGCGGCTGCATGTACTCCCACGGTCAAATCGACGTGCTCCAGCACGGCGACTCGTTCGATGATGCTCAGACGCGATTCTCGAGGCTCGTGAAGTGGGGCGCCTGGCAGAAGGCCGTCCCGATGGTCTCGCCCGATTCGCGCGAAGAGTTCGCCGCGGTCATGGAAGGCCTCGCGGACGTCAAGTTCACCGACTGGGAGATCCTGGTGCTCGACATGGGCGACGGTTTCCAGACGGCGACGGTCGAGGTCCTCCTCGAGGGTTTCCGCGAGTCGACACTCACGCACCACACTGCGGTGATGACCCAGGAGTGGGAGCGAGTCGACACCGTCCTGGCCACCTGGCAGGTCAAGCCCGACCTGACCCAGGTGGCTGCGGCTTTCCTGGGCCGCTGAGCCCCGTCCTTTCCCCCCAGCGGAGAACCCGGTGGATTCGAGCCGCACGATTCTGATCGTCGATGACGTCCCGATGTTTCGGGAGCTGGAATCGGTGTTTCTCGCTCGCTGTGGCCGTGTCGTGACGGGTTGCAACGGCGCCGAGGCGCTGACCCTCGCGGAGCGCGAGCTCCCGGACATCATCGTGATCGACGATTGCCTGCCCGATTTGCCGGGCCACGAAGTGTGTCGCCGCTTGAAGGCGAGCCCAGGGTTCGAGGACACGCCGATCATCGTGATCACGCGCGCTGGGTCCGCGATCGAACATGCCAAGGCCGTGCGATCCGGCGCGGACGACGTGCTCTCGAAGCCGATCTCTCGCCTCGCGCTCGTCGAGACCGTGCAGCGTTTCATCCGATTTTCTGCGCCGCGCGGCCTGCCGCGCGTGACCGTGGACACGCCCGTTCACCTCGTGTCGCCCGACACAGACTCCTGGGGAGTCGCACGCAATGTTTCTCGAGGGGGCATGTTCATCGAGATGAGCAGTGATTTCGATTCGGAGAAGGAACTCCGCGCCGAGTTCGAGCTGCCGGAAGCCAATGAGACCTTCTCGCGCACCGTGAGAGTGGTCTGGCAGCGAGCCCAGTGGCGCGAACAGCCGGCGGGTCTCGGCGTCCGCTTCGTCGACCTCGATGCGCCCGACGCGCGCCGCCTCGATGACTACGTGCACGAACGCGCACTGCCGGGTGGCTGGAGCGCGCCTCGTGCGGCTGGGGAGGCCACGGGATGAAGGGGTGGATTTCCGCCTTCGCACTCTACTCTGTGTTGGGACTGCCCGGAGTCGCGCCGCTGGATGCGATGGCCGAGCCGGCCAAGATCGCCGACGAATCCGAGGCACTCGAGGAGTGGCGGGTTCGCGTGATCGACGCCCGCGATCGGGTGCGCGACGCACGCGCCGAGCTCGTCGCGGCGGAGTTCGACTACGCCAACTGGCGGCAGCGAAAGCAGCCCCGGGGCACACCCAAGGGACAGGTCATCGCGCGAATCGACGCCGCGGAAAGAGAAGTCGAGGCGGCCGAATCGGCCCTCCCCGACGTGGTCGATGAAGCGCGTCGCGCGGGCCTGCTGCCCGGCGACTTCCGCGCGCTCGACATCGAGCCCTGAGCCCGGCGTTCTGCCGAGCCCAGGACTCGATCGAGTCGGAGCGACTTCCGGAGAGAGTTTCTCGGAAAGTCGCCGCGAGCCGGTTACCGCCGATTGCCCGTATAGAAGCGCTCGTCGGTGATGTCGCTCGGGGAAGCCTCGTGCGAGTTGTCGGGGGCGACGATCATCAGGACCTCGTCTCCTTGTCGCACGATCGTGTCGTGCACGGTCGTGATCTGACCGGGCCGTCGCACGCGCCTCTCCTCTACGATGACAGGACCGTCGAGCCCAGCGCGTGAAGGCACGCGCATTGCCGTGCCGTCGTTGAGCTGGACGATCGCTTCGAAGCCCGGCGCGTCTGCGGGCGCCTGGTTCCCCGAGACGTACGCGTCTCCGGGCGCATTCAGCCCGGCGTTCAAGCTGCGCAAGCGAGCCAGCCGCTCGTAGAGCGCGACTTCGTACTCGGCTTGCGCCACCGCGTCCGTCTCGGTGTGCCGCTCGAAGCCGGCCATTCCGGCGGTCTCGAACGCGAGCGCCGCTTTCTTGTAGCGCTCCGGAATCCGGTCCGGATCATCGGTCACCGAGACCGAGCCGTCCGCTGTCTTCCACCGGTACAGCGTGCCCGCCGTTGCAGGGAGCACGAAAGTGAGCCCCACACCGACGAGAAGGGTCGTCATCCACATTCGTTTGATCAGCTGCCGCATTGGGACACCTCCTCTGACGTGAAGTGCCACCTGGTGCCGGAAAGTGTCACTCTGCCGCCGCGCGCGCGGGCAGCCCTTTCGCAGGTCTCACGCAGGTCACCTGCAGCCGCTCTCCGAGGCGCCCGAAACCAGGGGTTTCCGAGATATTCCGCCGACTTGACTCCGTCCGGCGACCCTCTATTCTCCGCCTCCCAGCATTGCTGCGGGGTAGAGCAGTCTGGTAGCTCGTCGGGCTCATAACCCGGAGGTCGGGGGTTCGAATCCCTCCCCCGCTACCAAAACGAACGGCCCTGGGAGGAAACTCCCAGGGCCGTTTTGCACTTGGTGCACGATGCTGCGATCGGAACTACGCCGCGTTTGCCCTTCTTCGCCGCACCGCCAGCCCGGTCAGGCCGAGGCCGAGGAGCAACGCGGTGGTGGGTTCGGGGACGAATGTGCTGGAGATCTGATGGCCAACGAGCGTGATCCTCTGAGGGCCGCCCCATAGATCCCACTCCATCGTCACGTCAGTTCCATTGAAAGAGAGCGTCTCGATCGCTTCGTCTGTGACGAGGGGAACCTCGGAGTCGGTGATGTCTGGGCCGAGTGGGACGGGGATCCCGTCAGGAAGGCCAAAGATCTGACACAAGGCAGCACCGGCGAGGCAGGCGACAGTCCCCGCGCTGTTCACGTCGTCTGCGAGCGTACTCCACGCGATCTCAGGGCTGCCGGTCATCGTCGAATAGCTTCCGTTCGCGTCGCCGAGGAGGGTCATCGTGTAGTCGTACTGCACGTCGAAGATCTCATAGGCCGCAACCACGTCGAGTGCGGACAGCCGCGCATCGGCTCCCTCGGTAAAGTTCAGCTGGAGCGTCATCGTCCCAGTTCCGAGCGTCACGGTAGTCGAGCCGATCCCCCCGACGGAGAAGGTGACTTGGCTGTCCGCCAAGTCGTAAGTGACCTCCCAGTAGGGTTCCGAGATCGGAACGGCAGCGGACGGTGCCGAGAGCGAGAGACCGATCAGGAGAATGCCCACGGCGATCAGAGCTGATTCAGGACGACTCACTGATTCCCTCCAGAGTCCGCGTTTCCGACAGCTTCGTCTGGCGGAGGTCGCGGCCAAGTGAACGATCCTACGTGGTGAGTTCGCCCCGATCAATCGGGGGAAACCCTCGGCACATCACTTGACGCCGTTCTGTCGGTCATCCCATCGGCGGTGTCACGTTCCGGAGAATGCGAAGCTGCCTAATGCGGCGATGAGTAGCTCGATCTCGACGACGGAGACCGACTCACCAGGGGCGTAGCGGTCCCCCGCTACCAAAATGAACGGCCCTGGGAGGCGACTCCCAGGGCCGTTTTGCATCTGGAAATCGACGCGGTGGCCTACGCCGCGCGCGCCCCTTTTCCGCCGCACCGCCAGCAGCACAAAGGCTCCCGTCACGAGCAGAAGTGCGTGGGTGGGTTCGGGGACCGTCCCGACATTGCCGTCGGCCGGGGGGGGTCGGGTAGGCTCACCTCGAGTTGAAACGAACGTTCCTGGAGGAGACCATTGATGCCGCGTCGCACACTCTCGCGGACGGCACTCGCCGTCGTCCTGCTCTCTTCGTTCTTGATAGGTGCGAGCAGCCTGGCCGCGGAGCAGCCGAATGTCGTGCTCGTGTTCATGGACAACTTCGGCTACGGCGAACTCGGGGTCTACGGAGGCGGCATCACCCGTGGCGCTCCGACCCCGCGCATCGACGCTCTGGCCGCGGAAGGCGTCCGGCTGACCAACTTCAACGTAGAAGCCCAGTGCACGCCCAGTCGGGCGGCGATCATGACGGGGCGCTACGCGATTCGGACCGGCAACGCGTCGGTGCCCCTGGACACGCCGCTCTACGGCCTGACGCAGTGGGAATATACGATGGCCGAGATGTTCTCCGACGTCGGCTACGCGACCGGAATGTTCGGCAAGTGGCATCTTGGGCATACCCAAGGGCGGTACCCAACCGACCAGGGCTTCGACGAGTGGTACGGGATCCCCAACTCCAGCGACGAATCCTTCTGGCCGGACAGTGTCTACTTCCAGGAAGGTTCGCACCCGGCTGCCATCCCCGAGCACGTCTTCGAGGGGCGAAAGGGCGCGGTGCCCACCAAGGTCAAGGTGTACGACTCTGCCGCTCGCCTGGAGATCGACCGTGAGATCACCGACAAGGCCATGGACTTCATGCGGCGCCAGGCCGGAGCCGGAACCCCCTTCTTCGCGTTCCTTCCGTACACGCAGACGCACGGCCCGGTGAAGCCCGGTGCCGAGTTCAGGGGATCCACCGGCAACGGACCCTTCGCCGACGTCCTGGCGCAGACCGATGCCTACGTGGGAGAGCTCCTGGACCTGTTGGAGAAGCTGGGGATTCGCGACGACACGATCTTCGTCTTCACGGCCGACAACGGACCCGAGATGTCGTCGGGCCATCAGGGCTGGAGTGGCCCGTGGCGGGGGTCCTACTTTACGGGTCTCGAAGGATCCCTCCGGGTGCCCTTCATCGCTCGTTGGCCGGACCGGATTCCCGCAGGAGCCGTATCCAACGAGATCGTTCACGAGATGGACCTCTTCGCCACGTTCGCGAAGCTTGTCGGGGGCCGGATGCCCGAAGACCGCAAGATCGACAGCGCGGATCAGTCGGCGTTCCTGCTGGGCCAGCAGGAGAAGTCGAATCGCGACGGGATCGTCGTCTATGTGGGCAAGGACATCTACGGCGTGAAGTGGCGGAACTGGAAGATGATGATGAAGGAACTCGAACGGGGCTCTGATGCGGTGCTGGAGTACCCCCTCCCGCGATTCTACAACCTCTACGTCGACCCGAAGGAGGAGTACCCGCTCACCGACGAGACGATCCAGCACCTCTGGGTGCGCTGGCCGGCCGGCCAGGTCCTGACCGACCACCTGACTTCGCTGAAGGAGGAACCGCCCGTGCCTCCTGGCACGCCGGATCCTTACAGACCCGGGCGGTAGACAGGGTCTATGCAGCCCAGGGCAGTCGAAGTAGGAGACCGGACGGCGCTCCGCTTCGGTCAAAGCGCCCCCCGCTACCAAGACGAACGGCCCCGGGAGAAGACTCCCGGGGCCGTTTTGTATCCGTGCGCGAAGCTGCGGTCGGCTACGCCGCGCGCGCTCTGCCCCGTCGCACCGCCAGCCCGGTCAGGCCGAGGCCGAGGAGCAACGCGGTCGTGGGTTCGGGGACCGGCGTAACGACAAGCTCGCGCACACCGGTGCCGCTAGCTGAGAACGCGTAAGTAAAAGCTGCAAGAGCAACAGGATCAAAACTGCCACCTATGGCCCACAAACAATCTACTGAAGGTGCCAGGGTGCATCCATCGTTGGCATTGATCGATGCCAACGCCGCCGCGTTCAATTGTATTTCGATAACGGGCCCGGGTGCTGTGCTGTTCACCAAATCAATGTTGCCGTAGGAAGTCCCCGTACCAAGATCATCGTAGACCGCAGGGTCGAGGGCCCCAGGTTGGCGCACATCAGGAATAAATGTGTCCACATCCCAAAGTTCATAGGTACCAACCCATGACGCTCCTGCAGATATACGCAAGGTGGCCGAAGTGACCGGACCAATTCCGGAGAGATCGAACACGAAAAAGTTTCGAGTCGTAGCGTCATAGGGCTCGCCCGGGAGCTCATGAATGGCAGGGTCATACACCCACGTTCCAGCGATATAATTCGAAAAAGAGAGGTCAGTAGAGAATCCAGTATCGTCCCACCAACCAGAGTCCGTGGCTCCGATCGCTACGGCATTGGCAGTAGTGGCTGCCAGGGCCCACAACACGCAAGTCAGGGCCGTAGGGAGCCACACTCGGTTCAACATCTGTCGCATGAATTTTCCTCCTGCACGCAAGTGGCAAGCTCCTCGAAGTGCCTCCTGCGCGCAAGTGGAGAACGAGGCTGTCCGCCCCTTCCCGTCCGGGAGAATCGCAATACGCGTGCCAAGGCCCGATCGCGCGAATTCGTTGAGTTTTCCAACGTTCCGCGCAACGGGGACGGAATGGAGTTTCCGCCTTTGGTGAAAAGTTTTTCATCCTGGCCAGATCGCGGCCTCCAGCCGACGGCGCGTCCCGCTGCTGTGAGCACCCGAGCGCGGCTTGTCAAGCCGCCCAGGGCAGCCACAGAATCGGCCCGGAGGCCGATCCGCTTCGGTCAAAGCGACCCCCCGCTACCAAAACGAACGGCCCCGGGAGACAACTCCCGGGGCCGTTTTGTATCTGGATGCTGCGATCGGAACTACGCCGCGTTTGCCCTTCTTCGCCGCACCGCGAGTCCGGTCAGGCCGAGGCCGAGTAGCAACGCGGTGGTGGGCTCGGGGACGAATGTGCTGGAGATCTGATGGCCAACGAGCGTGATCCTCTGAGGGCCGCCCCATAGATCCCATTCCATCGTCACGTCAGTTCCATTGAAAGAAAGCGTCTCGATCGCTTCGTCCGTGACGAGGGGAACCTCGGAGTCGGTGATGTCTGGGCCGAGTGGGACGGGGATCCCGTCAGGAAGGCCAAAGATCTGACACAAGGCAGCACCGGCGAGGCAGGCGACAGTCCCCGCGCTGTTCACGTCGTCTGCGAGCGTACTCCACGCGATCTCAGGGCTGCCGGTCATCGTCGAATAGCTTCCGTTCGCGTCGCCGAGGAGGGTCATCGTGTAGTCGTACTGCACGTCGAAGATCTCATAGGCCGCAACCACGTCGAGTGCGGACAGCCGCGCATCGGCTCCCTCGGTAAAGTTCAGCTGGAGCGTCATCGTCCCAGTTCCGAGCGTCACGGTAGTCGAGCCGATCCCCCCGACGGAGAAGGTGACTTGGCTGTCCGCCAAGTCGTAAGTGACCTCCCAGTAGGGTTCCGAGATCGGAACGGCAGCGGACGGTGCCGAGAGCGAGAGACCGATCAGGAGAATGCCCACGGCGATCAGAGCTGATTCAGGACGACTCACTGATTCCCTCCAGAGTCCGCGTTTCCGACAGCTTCGTCTGGCGGAGGTCGCGGCCAAGTGAACGATCCTACGTGGTGAGTTCGCCCCGATCAATCGGGGGAAACCCTCGGCACATCACTTGACGCCGTTCTGTCGGTCATCCCACGGCGGTGTCACGTTCCGGAGAATGCGAGGCTGCCTAATGCAGCGATGGGTAGCTCGATCTCGACGAAGCCGGACTCACCAGGGGCGTAGCGCCCCCCCGCTACCAAAAACGAACGGCCCCGGGAGACAACTCCCGGGGCCGTTTTTATTTCGGTGCTGCGGTCGGAACTACGCCGCGCGCGACCTGCCCCGCTGCATTGCCAGTCCCGTGAGGCCGAGGCCGAGGAGCACGGCGGTGGTGGGTTCGGGGACGACGAAGGCCGACTCGATGATGCCGATCTGAAGGTCAGTCGCGGGGAAGAACGGGTCCACGATCAGCTGGATTGATTCGATGTCGGTGAAGTCCACCGAGCCGGAGAACGACGAGAACAAGAGAGCGGTCTGGGTCGGAACGAAGATCCCGCCAGGCGTGACGGTGGTCGAGGAGCCGGCGTTGGAGTTCCCGTCCGTGACGATGATCGAGATGCTGGCGGGCAGGTCGTCAAAGAGAATCTCGAGCGCGATCGCGTTCAGGGTCGCGCCGAGGGTGAGGTCGACACCGCCGATATTCTGCCAGAGGACCGACACATCGCCGGAGGTGTCGGGGCCGAAGCTGATGCTCAGCAGGCTGCCGCCGCCGGGATCGATGTCGGCGTCGACGCCGTTGGGGCCGCTGCCCCAGGTGGCCTCCACCTCCCGGTTCGTGCCGAGGAAGGAGCCGGCCCCCGTGGTCGTCGAATCGGTGGGCGTACCGCTGTCGGCGCTGACGAAGGCGCCGTCGTCGAAGGAGTCGATGATGAGCGCGGAGGCCGGAGCGGTCACAAGGAGCAGCAGCGCTGCGAGGAGCGCGGGCAGAGAGAGCGGTCGCATCTGAATCCATCCCCTTTCTAAGAGAGAAAGAGCACGCCGGGCACCACCTCTGACGCGTACGTGCCCCTCGGACGCGCCGACAGCGCGCGGCCCTTCCCAGGTGTGGACACACTACTGGGGTGGAGGTGCCCCGGTCTATCGGGTGATTCCCTCGATTTGGGCGATAAACGGCGTTCAACCATCCTGAGTCAGGCTGACCATCGCAGCCGGATCAGCGGCACCGGGATGCGTTCGCTTCGGTCAAAGCGCCCCCCCGCTACCAAAACGAACGGCCCCGGGAGGCGACTCCCGGGGCCGTTTTGTATCTGGATGCTGCGATCGAAACTACGCAGCGCGCGCCCTTCCCCGGCGCACCGCCAGTCCGGTCAGGCCGAGGCCGAGTAGCAACGCGGTGGTGGGTTCGGGGACTACAGCCGCAGCGGCGAGCCCGATTGCCTCGTGGGCGGTCTGGGTGGGGTGAACGCCATCGAACCAGAGGTACCCGTCCGCAGTGGCCGGACTCAGCCAGCAGAGGGGGTTGGACTCGCACGAGTCCGTGGTGTTCACGAGACCGTAGCTCGCAGGGTTCGCGAGCATATCGTCCAGAGTCGGGTCCATGTCGAAGATCGTGATGTTCGGACCCGAGAGCGCAGACACTCCGGCAGCGAGCGCGGCATTGTACGCAGATACGTACGCCGCGATGTTTCCGGCGTACAGTCCGCCGGCGAAGTCAGGGGCCACTTCGAACCCGGGCGCTTCGAACAAGAGGAAGTCCTGTGCTCCAAGTGCACTCAGCGCGAGCACCGTATCGATGACTGCGTCTGCGGCTGCTGCCGCCAGGTCTCCGATCGTGCCCGTGAGGGGCGTGTAACCCGGCCCCCGGCCTGCCTCGGAGAAGTTGATGTCGTTGCCGCCGAAGCTGATCACGTAGAGTGCGCCAGGATCTGCGCCGAGCGCATGATCAGCATCGAATCTTCCTACCTGGTCCAGGAAGTCCTCGGTGTCGCCGTCGACTTCTCCGATGTGGCTGGCAATGAAGTCGGGGATCGCGGTTGCTCCTCCGACGGCGTAGTTGGTGCCGCCGGCAGTGGCCGGCTCCGCTGAGACGCCGAGTTCACTCGCGAACACCTCGGCCCACACGGGGCCGTTGCTGCACGCGCCCCCGACATAGGGCGTCGTCAGCCCGCCGCATGTGCCCGTCGTCGATTGGCCGTAGAGATCCGTTGCGGTGACGGTGTTCCCCGAATCAGTGAAGCTCGCACCGAAGAAGAACGCGTCGGTGAGAGCGGTAGCCGAGGAGGTCAGCAGCATCGAAGTGGCGATCAGCGCGATGGAGCGCGCGATCCGTCGTTCCAGTGTCATCCAGATCCCCTCTGCAGTATTGGCCGCATACAGAAGGGCTGCCGCGCGCGTACAAGCCGTACGCGCACCCCTTCCCAGCTCGACGAGCACGCAATAATCGTGCCTCGGTGGGGGCGACCCGAGGCCCCTAGGCTTTTCAGCGGGTTTACTGCGTTCAGGCCAGACGGTGCGCTTTCGCAGCTGGAACGGAAGTTCCATTACTGCGGAAAACACTTTCTAACCGGACGCTAGGCTCCACAGGTGAAACCAAGACGACACCGCTTCCGTCTTCCCCGAAGCGAGACGGCGGCGATCGACAACTCGATCTCGACGGCGAGGTGCAGCGGCGACTCACCAGGCCCGTAGCGGGCCCCCGCAGCCGAAACGTCGGCCTGCGGGCGAAAACGCTGTTAAGCGCGCGCAGGGGCCGAGAACTGACGTTCTAGATCAAGCGGCCCCGGGAAGCCAGAGAACTGGCGCGGAGGCGGATCCGATTCGGTCAAAGCGCCCCCCCGCTACCTGTAGGACACCCCGAGGTCGAAGGATCTCGGGGGCGTCTCTCGGAGCTGTCGTGCGGACCTACCGCCGGCCGAGGCTGCGCCGCCGGAGCCACAGCAGACCGGGCAGCAGCAGCGCGACTTCGAAGCCGAGGCCGCAGCGGCGGGCTCGCGACTCCGTTCTCCTCCAGGGGACGGAGCACTGCGCGTCGGGAGGGGTGCCGTCGAAGTCGATGCCGCCGTCCCCGTCGTTGTCGACACCGTCCTGGCACTGCGGGTCTTCGGCGGAACTCGCCACGCCGCGGCAGCCGGGATCGAGCGGGAAGTCCGTCAGGCCGTCTCCGTCGTTGTCGATCCCATCGCCGCACGCGGGCGCGTCGACGAGCGCGAAAGTGAAGTCGTCGCCGAAGATGAACTTCTGGTCCTCCACGACGCCTTCCGTCTCCGCGATCTGGAAGCCGGAGAACCCCCGGGTGTCGATCACGCCGAAGAACTTCTGTGCGTATCCCACGACGGGATCGGTGAAGCCGACGATCAGGGGCGCCGCGGGAGGCGAGTCGAGGACGAACTCCACCCGGGCTCCGCCTGTGTTCGAATCCAGCCAGCCACCCACCCCGACGAGCGTGCCCGCGGCGGCTCCGGTCCAGCCGTCGCGTTGGGGGTCGAAGGCCGCCCCGGAGGGGTCGCCGTGCGGGAGGGCGAACATCCCCCGCGCACCCGTGTGTGCAGCCCCGCTTCCCGTCGTGATGTCGCCCAGGGCGTAGGTCGACGACCAGGTGATTCCCAGGCTGGTGACGCTCGGGGAGGTCACCGGAGAGAGCGGCCAAACGCTCGTCTCCTCGAAGCCCTCGGTGAAGGTGGCGTAGCCGAGCGCCTGCAGCTCGGCTACGAACTCGGTCTCCACCCAGCAGGTGAGCAGCGGCAGAGTGCCTTCGCAGCCGCGGACGTCGAGCTCGACGGTTGCGATGTTGCTGGTGAGCGGGCCGTCGACCACTCGGTAGGTGAAGGAGTCGGTCCCGAGGAATCCGACCGCCGGTGTGTAGGAGAACGATCCATCCGGGGCCAGCGCGAGGGTGCCGACGCCGGCGTCCTCCACGAGCTGGGCGACGGCCGTGGGCTGAAGGTCCTCGCCCGCTTGCTCGTCGTTCTCCAGCACCCCGGCGGGCTCGACGACGAAGCTGCGGCCTTCGGCCACGTCATACGTGTCATCCAGCGCGGTCAACGCCTGGGCCCAGGCCGTCGCGGCCGGGTAGAGGAGCGCCCAAGTCAACAGGCACAGACACGTCGTGGACGCTTGCTTCAACACATGAACTCCCCCTGCCTCTGTGCGAAGCAAATCGCATGCCCGCGTCGGCGGTGACGCGAGGGCACGACCGCGGCGAGGCGTACCCAAAACTCCCCAGCGCCCTGTGGCCGGAAGGCCCAACACGAGATGGGCGCGGCCCGCTGGAGTCGGCTCTACGCGGCGATGGGAAGCTCGATCTCGATGAGCTCGGACTCACCAGGGGCGTAGCGGTCCCCCGCTACCTGAACGATGCCCCCGCGGTCGCGCGATCTCGGGGGCGTCTTCGCGTTCGGGGCTCCCGCTTCAGCGCGAGGGCGTCCATCGGCACGCGGCGCGGGGGTTCCGCGGGAGACTCCGACCCCCGACCGCGTCGGTCTCGGCTCAGAACAGCAGGACGATGTAGGCCGCGTAGCCGCCGAGGAGCGTGGCGCCCGACGTGCGTGTGATCGAGCCCTTGAACCACGCGAAGTAGCCGAGCGCGAGCGCGGCGCCGATCATGACGAGGAGGTCGAAGCCCAGGAATTCCGGCGGCACCGGAATCGGCGAAGGCGAGATGATCGCGGCCACGCCCGCGATGGCCAGCAGATTGAAGAGGTTGCTGCCGAGGACGTTTCCGAGCGCCAGGTCCGACTGCCGGTGGAGCGCCGCGACGACCGTGGTGGCGAGCTCCGGGAGAGATGTTCCGAGGGCGACGACCGAGAGACCGATCACGGCCTCCGGCACACCCGCCAGCGCGGCGAGGGCCACCGCGCCCTCGAGCATCAGGTGGGCCCCGAGCGGGAGGCCGAGCACACCGAGCGCAATGAAGAGCGCGATCATGTGCCCGCGGGCCGGCAGTCCGAGCACGCGCTGCAGCTCCTCCTCGGCCTCGCCGGCGAGGCCGTCGCTCCCATCCCGCCGGGTCTGCCGGGCCAGGATCACGATCAGCATCAGCATCAGAAGCGCGCCCTGGAAGCGCCCCAGTGGCCCGGCGAAGCAGAGGGCCGTGAAGAGGAGACTGATTCCGAGCACCAGCGCGGTGTCGCGGCCGATCGAAGGCTGATTGCAGAGCGTCGGGTAGATCAGCGCGGGAATGCCGCAGACGAGCAGGACGTTGGCGATGTTGCTCCCGACCACGTTCCCGAGGGCGAGCCCGGGGTGGCCCTTGAGGACCGCGCCCACGGCGACGAACAACTCCGGTGCGGAGGTTCCGAAGGCGACGATAGTGAGGCCGACGACCATCGGCGGGATCGCCACCTTCTTGGCGAGTGCGACGGACCCGCGCACCAGGAGGTCGCCCGCGAGCAGCAGGTAGACGAGGCCGCCGAAGAGCTCGAGGAGCATCATGGGGTGCGAGCCCGCTTCTGGAGCTCGCGATGCCGAGTGCTCAGCTCGTCCGCCATCTCGTTGAAGCTCCGCGCCAGCAGCGCGATCTCGTCCTCGCCGCCCGGGTCCGCCCGCAGCTCCTCCTCGCCGGCTCCGAAGCGACGCACCACGTCGGCCAACTCATGGATCGGGCGCGAGAAGTAGAGGCCGAGCAGTGCCCCCGCGACGATGGCGAACGCGGAGAGCGAGAGCGCCAGTCGGATCATCGTGTCGCGCAGCTCGGCGATGACGAGGGATTCCTCTCCGGCGTCGATCTTCACCACCAGCCCCCAGCCGAACTCCTCGAGAGTGCGGGTGGCGGCCCAGACGTGCTGCCCGCGGTAGTCACGCATGCCCTCGTCCCAGACTCCACCCTCGCCGCGGACGGCCCGGATCAGCGGATCGTCCTCGCGCTCGGGCGCGATCTCGCGCCGCAGCGACGCCTCGGGATCATGGCGCAGCGGGTTCACGACGAGCGCCCCGCCGTCTTCGGTGCCGAGCGCCATCAGAGTCTCGCCGGTCTCCCCGAGGCCGGTGTAGTCCTCCGTGACGCTCACGAGCTCGGTGGCGGCGAGCAGCACCTTGATGGCGCCGACCTTGCGGCCCTCCCTGCGAATGGGCGCCACGAACGCGACGACCAGCTCACCGCCCGGGTCGTGGAAGACGTTCTGGTAGGCGACCGGGGCGTCGGCCCCGAAGAAGGTGGCGGGGTGGAGTCGCTCCTCGCCCGAGGGAGCCAGCCCCGCCGAGGCGATCGGGTAGCCGTCGGGCCGGTAGAGCGTGATGCCGCGCAGGGCGCGGGAAGATCCGAGCGCATCCCGCAGGATCGCTTCGATCACCGGCACTGCTTCGTCGGCCTCGTCGGGAAGAAGGGGCAGGCCGTCACGCATGCGCGGCACGTTGGCGAGGAGCTGCACGCGGTCGCGCCACGCGGTGATCACCCGCTCGAGGTCCTGCTTCTTGCCCTCTGCGACGGCGTCGAGCTGGCGCAGGGCCAGCGACCGCAGCCGGTCGCGGACGGCGTCGTAGGTGAACGCACCGAGGGCCAGCATGCTGCTGAGCGCCACCGCCACGAACGTGAAGATGAACTTCGTGCGGAAATCCATGAAGTCTCGAGGCTGGCGAGTCTACCCTCCCTCGGCGCTGTACGCGGCTCGCCGGGGCGGTAGCCTGACGGACCGTGCCCTCGCCTCCTTCGCTGCCGGTCGGCCGGACCCTCGCCTTCTACGGAGTTCTGTTCGTGGTCGCCTGGGTCTGGCGCACCGGGCTCCATGACGAGTCGCTCTGGTACGCGACCGGGGCCGCCCGGGTGGCCGGCCTGCACTGGATGCGGGACCTCGGCCTCGGGCTGGCGCTGGCCGCGCTGGTGTCGCTCGCCTCCGCCGCGTCCGAGCGCTGGACCCGCTGGGGCGCGGACCTGGCGGACGAGCTCGCCGGCGCGCTCGGTCCGCTCTCGGTTCGGGCGTGCCTCGGGTTGGCGTTCGCGAGCGGCCTGGCCGAGGAGGCCTTCTTCCGCGGGGCGCTCCAGCCGCGCGTGGGCCTCGCCGCGGCCAGCCTGCTCTTCGGGCTCTCCCACGTGCCGATCCGCCCGGCCCTGCGCCCCTGGACGGCCTTCGCCGTGGTGCTTGGCTTCGGGCTCGGCGCGCTGTTCGAGGCGACTGGCGCGCTGCTGGCGCCCGTCTCGCTCCACGTCGCGGTCAACACGGTGGGGCTGCTCTCTCTCCGCCGCCGCTTCCGGGCGAGGATCTCGGCGACCGCAGCGAGACCGCCCTTGCGTTGATCGCGGTGCAGCGATGGGGCCAGGCAATCCGGTTCTGGTCGAGCCCGCTTGCTCCGCAGGCCTCCTTCGATCGGGCAGTGACCTACAGGCCGCAGCAGCGAGCACGGCCATGAGCGAGCCGCTTGGAGGGAGAGGTGGGTGAGGACTAGGGGAGCAGCGCCATGTCGAGGAGCTCGCGCGGCACCTGGTCGGCCGGAATCGCCTTGCCACTCATCTTGCAATCCCCGGCGTAGAGTTGACCGTCGAGCGTGCCGCGGACCGAACCGCCGAGGGCTCGCACTCGAGCGCTGTCGAGGGCACCCGAGGCGTCGCGCTCGAGCTTCCACTCGAAGGTCGCGTGGCCGGCGAAGCGGTCGCCCTTGGCGAGGAAGCCGCAGCTTCCTTCCGCGAGCTCATTGGCCCCCTCACGTGCGAAGGCGCTGGCCTCCGCGAGCCGAACCCAAGCACCTCCGGCGTCCGCGCAATAGAGATCGGCTTGCGTCTGCGCGTCTTCGCGGAAGAGGAGTCGCCAGAAGCAGGAGGCTCCAGTCTTGGCGCGGCTCCCGTCGTCCGTCCGCCCCTTGCTCTTGATCCGGGTGGCGACCCAGCCCTCGACCGGAAGTGCCGTCGACTGGGGGGCTTCCCCGGGCAGGAGGCTCAGCAGGACAGGTATGGGTTCGTTCTGCACGGTCTCGTAGCAGTCCGCCGGACAGTCGGCGAGCGTGGTATCGAGGCAGCGCAGGTAGCTCTGAGTCGCGGCCTGCTCGCAGATCTCGATGGTGTCGGCCAGGCGCCGATCCTCGAGCCAGGAGTCGACACAGGAGCTGAAGAAGAGCTCGGGATCGACGAGGAGCGTGGGGACCGGGCCAGCGAACGTGCAGCGGAGCATGCCGCTCGGGAGGAGCTGGCAGTAGGGAAACCCTCCGGCAAACTCACCCTCCCGGCAGCGCTCGCGCGCCTCGGGTTGCCCGCAGTTCGACTGGTCGAGAAGCGACTCCTGCAAGCAGGCGTCGGCCTGGTCCTGACAGGTGGCATCGTGCTCCTCGCTGATCACGCACTCGGGCCGCTCCGGCTCCGGGGGCGGCGGGGGATTGCCGCCCCCCCCACCATGGCCGCCGCTGCCGCAGTCGGGGAAGCCGAAGAACCCGCAGACTTCGCCCAGGATGATGGTGCGGCCGAGGTCGGAGAAGCCCGGGCGGAGGCATTGGATCCCATCCCAGAAGAAGCCCAGATCGCACAGGCAGCCCCTACCGTCGGCAGGGCCGGCCTCGTTGGCGCCGGAGCAATTGTCCTCGATTTCGATGTCGCCGTTGTCAGCAGCCTTCGAAGGCTGGGCCGCGACAAGGGTCGCGACACCGAAGAGAAACGCGATGGACAAGAGACGAAGCGCACTCGTCATGAAATCCTCCTGGGTGAGATACCCAAGATGCGAGTTCGCTTTCGCGTACGCTGTGAAACACTTCACTTCGCCGCGAGCGAAGGAGGCTGTGGGAACTGTGTCGCCACATGTCACCCACGGGAGCCAGATCACGAGCCCGGAGGCCGATCCGCTTCGGTCAAAGCGTCCCCCCTCTCCCGCTACCCAAAACGAACGGCCCCGGGAGGCGACTCCCGGGGCCGTTTCTTTACGCGCGTGGCGCCGAGCGGTTACTTGAAGATGGGCTTGACGTCAGTTCCGTACATCTCATTGATCTCGTCGAACAACGGTTGCACCACCTCGGTGAACGGCAGCGCGCCGGAGATCGTGAACTCGGAGAACGCAATTGCACTCCCTGTGTCCGGAGCGATCTTTTTCTGCGTCGGCGGGCTCGGCCAGATCTCTTCGTCGACGGCAGACATCCGAACACGGATGTCGTCCTTCGTGATGTTCCAGACCATGTAATCGAGCGCGAGGTCGAGCGGGCCGCCGTACGTCTTGCGCACGCGCTCTCGCACTTCAGGCTCGACGTCGAAGTCGTTGTAGAAGTGGTAACCGACCGCAACTCGGGGCTCGACGAGGGACATCACCTTGCCGAACTGCTCGGGCGACGTGTGGCCCTGGGTGCCGACCATCAGCGCCTCCTGCGGCGCGAAGCCCTGCTTCGTCACCAGCAACGTCGGCGGCAAGAAGCACTCGTGGATCGCGAGGTCCGCGCCCTTGGCGTGCTCGACGTACCACTTGTTCGGGTACGTGTCGCTGCCGTAGACGAACTTGAGGCCGTTCCACTCGAGAATGAAGCTGACGGCGCCGTCGAGGCCGTGGACGGCGGGGATGCTCCGCACCACCACACCGTTCTCGTTGTAGATGACCTCGTTCACGCCATCGAACGGGAACTCGTTGATCTCGAGCGCGCCGCCTCGGAAGTCGATCACGCCCGAGCGCGTGCCGATGTCCCAGGCGTACATCTCCTTCATCTTTTGCATCGAGTGCGCGGTGCCGAGCTCGGGCGTCCCGCCGCTCGGGCCCCAGATGCGCAGCGGGTTGAGCCGGTTCATCACCGTGCCGCCGAGCCAAAGGCTCGGCAGGTCACCCATGTGATCGACGTGGAGGTGCCCGATGAAGACCTTGTCGAGGTAGTCGTACGGAATCTTCTGGGCGGCCAGCCGCTCGTGACAGCCGCTACCGATGTCGAACAGGAACTTGTCGCCGTTCCCGAGCTCGACGAGCCAGCACGCCGCAGCCTGCTTCGGTCGCACACTCGGCATCCCTGTGCCGAGCGCGACCACCCGCATCTCGTTCGGGAGGAGTGCCTCGCTGCCCGGATAGTAGACATCGCGATCATCCACGGCGTCGGTCGGTCCCGGACTCGCGGCGAGCAGGACCAGCAACATGCCGCTGACCACGAGACCTGCGGTGAAACCCACGATCGTCTTCATTTTCTCTCCCTCTCCTCGGTGACGCAGCAGAATCGCGCAGCCATCGCCGAAGCGCCATCGAGAAGCACGCTTCGACGGCAGCGGCCTCCGCGGGTCCGGCCGCATTCGGGTCGGCGGGTTGCCGGAAAACGAGGGTCGCGCCCGCGCGCGGTTCGCTATACGGATCCAAGTCGTGCAGACCTATACGCATATCCTGATCGGAGCGGCAGTCGGGGCTTGCCTCGATCCGGCGGACCTCGCGGCGCAGGGAGCCCGCGCCGCCGGTGCGATGCTACCGGACGCCGCACAGGTGCCGAGCTACTTGCTCGATCGCTTGAAGGGCCGAAAGCCACTGGCAGCGGTGAGCCGCGCAGTGCTGCGCGCGAAGTTTGCCGCGCACTCCCTCATCGTGTGGTCGGCGCTTCTCGCGTTGGCGTTCACCGTCGGAGGGTCGATCTTTCTCGCCTTCTGCGTGGGCGGTCTCTCGCATCCTCTGGTCGACCTGTTGACGCACAAGACGCCAAGTACTGGGCGAACGACGCCGGGTTCCTCTGGCCGTTTCCGCTCCAACTAGCGCGCTACACCGGCGTCTGGGAGTACCGGATCGATCATGGGGTACTGCGCCCCAAGCCGTTCGAGGCGATCGTCGGTGTGCTGTCGCTGGCTGTCTAGGCGACGGTGGTGACCCGCGCACTCTGAACGTTCCGACATCCGGCGCGAGAGCTAGGGCGTCCCCAGCGAAACCGCCGTCGCGTGCACCTCGGTGCAGTGGGTCGTCCAGAGGATCCAGTAGTGGGTCCAGGTGTCGACGCCCAGATTGATCAGCGCGTTCGACCCGGGCACGCTGCTCTGCGCTTTGCGGACGGCGGAGATCGTATTGTTGGAGCCACTGACCGGGAGGAACCCGAACAGGGAGACCAGGCAGTCGCTTCCCTTGGCCGGGCCGATGATGCTGTACGGGCCGTTGATCGGGACGTTCGACGGCGCGATGCCGCCCGCCGTGTGAGAGCAACCGGCGAGTCCGAGCGCGAGGCTGGCGAGCGCGAGCATGGCCAAGGTCTTGAGCATCCGATTTCCCCCCGCGGCCTCAGCGCCGCCGCATTGGAGCATGCCCGATGTTCCGGTGGCAACCAAGCCTTTCGAGGTGTCTCGCCTCCAGATCACTCCCGAACGCAGATCCGTCCGCCCGTGCGAAGCCAACCCGGTCGGTCTGCATCGGGGTCGAAGTCGACGCGGAGCCCGGCGAATCGCTCCGGGCCCGTGGCGATCGCAAAGTCGCGCTCATAGAGGCGTAGCCGGACCGCCGGCTCGGGCGGAGGCTGCCAGGAGCCATCATCCGTCGTGTGGCGCTCGGTCACGAGTTCGAGCTCGCCGTCCACGATCCGGACGCGTGTGGTGCCGAACGAGCCCCAGTAGTCGCCTTGGTAGCGAGCGAGATCGGGTTGCGGATCGAGCGGCGCCGGATCGGACCACGGCGTGCCGCCAAGTTCGCCGACCAGCCACTTGGTGAACGCATCGTGGACCGCGCCGCCGGAGGTGCTGTTCGTGAGCACCACGGCCGCCAGGTCGAGCGACGGCGCGAACAGCGTGTAGCTGCAGTAGCCGGCCGTGACGCCGCCGTGCTGGTAGACGAGCGCCGCCGGGTCATGTCGCAGCGCCCAACCGATCGCCTGGCCCGACACCGGGTTGTAGTTCGCCACTTCCGGGGTCAGGGCTTCGCCGCGAAGCGACTCCGTCAGGCCAGGAATTTCGCCCTCGCCGCGCCCGAGCCAGTACCGCAGCCAGGACAGCAGGTCTTCCGCGCTCGAGATCAGGCCGCCGGCAGGAACGTCGAGCGGCGTGAGCTCCCACCCGCGTTGCCAACCGCCCCCGGGTAGCGCGATCGGGGCGCGGTTCGGGATCGAGACGTGGCGCATCGCGACTCGGTGGAAAATCGCTTCATCGGACGTCGTGACCGTGCGCGTCAGCCCGAGCGGTCCGAGGATTCGCTCCTGAAGCGCCTTGGAGAAGGGGTCTCCCGTCACCCGCTCGACCAGCCGACCGGCCACGCTGAACGCGGCGTTCGAGTAGGTCCAGGCACCCGCCGGCGGAACGAGCTGCCGCGCCCGCGCCATCGGCTCGAAGATCGCGTCGAGTGTCGGAGGCTCGGGCTGCCGAGTGAACAGGGCGTCGCCATCCCAACCGACCCGGTGCGTCAGCAGGTGCCGCACGGTGACTTGATCTTCGTGACGCGAATCGGGCATCCGGAACTCGGGCAGATGCTGGCGCACCGGGTCGTCGAGACCGAGATGCCCCTCGCCCACGAGCGACAACACGAGCGTCGCGGTGAACGGCTTGCTGTTCGAGGCGATCTGAAAGAGCGTGCGCTCGTCGACCGGCAGCGGGTGATCGACGTGCGTGACGCCGTGGGCCGCAAAGAAGGTTTCGCCCGCGAGGTCCACGGCCACCGCGGCGCCCGGGACTCCGTGCGTCGTGGCGAGCTCTTCGAGCTTCGCTCCGACTTGGCTCAATGTTGCGTGCATCGTTCGGCCTCCGCCCGCGAGCGGTTCAGCCGCGCTGGTCGGGCGGGAAATCTTTGAGGACCTCATCGAGCGCCTTGTCCAGTCGCTCGCGGCGCTCCTTCTCGGTCAGCCCGACGTGCAGCTTCGTCTGCGCGGCACCCGTCCAGACGAGATCGCCGGTCGCGGTCTCGACCAGGTTGAGCCACACGATGATCAGCGAGCGCGAATGATCCGCCTCGATTCGGGTGTTCAGCCGAACCTCGTAGGCGAGCCGATAGTCCGCCGGTTCTGCCGCCACGCGCCGATAGCCGCGCTCCGCGAAACTTCGGTCGACTTCTTCGACGAGCAGCGTGTCGAGGCGGAGAGGATCGAGGCGCGGCTCGTCCGGGAAGGAGTTGGCGGCCTCGTCCCACACGTACGTCGCCTCGCGGGGAAACACGACGAGCGGATCGACGGTCGTCGAGATGCCGATGCTGGAGCTACAACCGCAGAGGACCGCGAGCGCGGCGAGCGAGAGGATTCGGAGCGACGGACGGGGCATGTGGCCTCCAGAATGGCGAACGGGGCGACGAGTCTAGGACACGTCGCCCCGCAGGCATCATCCAGAGACCGGAGGACGACTAGTCGTCGTCGTTCTCTTCGTCAACGTCAACGTCCCAGTCCTCGTCGCAGTCGCCCAGACTGTCGCCGTGCGCGAGGTGTGCGGGGATCGCTCTCGCGGAGACGTGCAACGTGTGGGCGTTCGCCGGGTTGCCGGGCGGGCGATGACAGATCTCCTCGTCGTCGTCGTCTTCGCAGATCTCCGGGCAGGCGCGCTCGCACTCGCCCTCGTACGCAACTTCCTCGCCCGCGCAGGCCGCCTCGCAGCTGTTCCCGTAGGTCTCCCAGTTCTTGCCGCACACGGGCGCCCAGACGTCCGGGCACACGCACGGGTCGGAGCACTCGCCCTCCCCTTCGACCTCGACCCCGGCGCACTCGGCTTCGCACGAGTTGCCGTACGTTTTGCCATCTTTGCCGCAGACCGGCGCGTAGATCTCCGGGCAGACACACGGCTCGTTCTCGCACGCGCCCGGGTGCTCGACCTGCGTCCCGTGACAGAACGCGTCCGCTTCGCCGCAGACATAGGTGGTGCCGTCCTTGCCGCAGACCGGGTCGGCCTTGATGCACTGCACGGCGCACGGCAGCTGACATTCCTGGGTCGGCGGGAAGCAGATCTGCGGGGAGTCACAGTCGCTGTTGCCGTCGCAAGAAGGATTCTCGCAGCTTCCACGCTCCCCGCTGGTGGCGCCCGCACAGAGCGCTTCGCACTTGTTGCCGTAGGTGACGCCGTCGGCACAAACCGGATCGTAGACATCGGGGCAGATGCACTCGTCGCGGCACTCGCCGCGATGCTTCGGCTTCACGCCGTGGCAGAGCGCTTCGTATTTGCCGCACGCGTAGGTGACGCCGTCTTTCCCGCAGACGGGCTTGTCTTCCATGCAATCGATCTTGCACGGGAGCGCACACGTCTTGGTCGGCCGGAAACAGATTTCGGGCGCTTCGCAGTCCGCGTTCTTGCGGCACTCGCCGGCCCCGGGGCCGTTCGCAGCGGCCGGTCCAGCACCGAACACCGCCAGGAGGGCGATGGTGGCCAGAGAAAGGATCAGGGTTCGCATGAGCAGTCTCCCGGGGGGTGTGGGTCCACCATCATGCATGTTTTTGCCCGGGGCGTAAAGCCCGCGTTGGGGGTTCGCCTCAGAGCCCGGGTTCAGCCGATCCCGACCTTCCCCAGCGCGTCGGCGGCCTCCTCGAGCTCTCCCCGGAAGTCGGGATGGGCCACCTCCGCCAGCGCTCGGGCGCGCTCGGCCACGGTCCGGCCCGCGAGCTCGGCCGCGCCGAACTCCGTGATGACCACATCCACGTGGTGACGCGGGGTCGTGATCGGGGTCCACGCTGCGACATGCGACACGAGCCGTGAGATCCGCTCTCCGCCCACTCGAGCGGTCGAAGGGAGGCAGACGAGGGAATGACCATCATAGGCGGCTGCAGCGGCCATCACGAAGTCCTCGTGGCCCCCGATACCGGAGTGCTGCCGCCCCGCCAGCGAGTCGGCAGCCACCTGACCGAGCAGGTCGACCTGGAGCGCGCCGTTGATGCTCACCATCTGGCGGTTGCGCGAGATGAGGGCGGGCTCATTGACGACGCCGACCGGCAGGAACCGCACCGCCTCGTTGCCATCGAGCCAGCGGTAGAGCGCCTCGGTCCCGAACGCGAACGTCGTCACCGAGACTCCGTCGAAGACGCCCTTCTCGTTGGTGACCTTCCCGGCCTCGTGCAGGTGCATCAGGCCGGTGGAGAACATCTCGCTGTGGACGCCGTAGTGGCCGTTCTCTCCGGTGGCGAGCAGCTGGACGACCGCGCTCGGAATCGACCCGATGCCCGTCTGAAGCGTCGCGCCGTCCGGTACGTAGCGGGCCACCGTTTCCGCGATCGCCTGCTCGACCTCGCCCGGCGGCGGGTCGGGCGTCGCGCGCACGGGGCGGTCGGACTCGATCAGGATGTCGACGTCACTCAGTGAGACCGCGTGCGGATGCTCCGGCGGAAGTCCGAGCGTGCGCGGCAGCTGGGCGTTCGCCTCGACGACGAGGAGCCGCTCCGGATCGCGAGCCGCGCGCTGGATCTCACCGATCGATGCGCCCGCATGCAGCGAAAGGCTGAGTTGGCCGTTCGCGTCGGGCGGAGCGGAGGCCGTGGCCACCACTCGCGGCGCGAGCCGCCTGCCGATCAGCTCGAACGCGCGAAAGCCGGCCGGCACGAACTCCACCCGGTGTCCCGCCCCGTGCAGCCCGCGCTCGACCGGGCCGAAGAAGCCGGACAGCAGCCGGACTCCGGGATGAACGAACAGCGTGTAAAGATCCGTCAGGAGCGCGGAGAAGACCGTCAGATCGGTCCAATCGGTGCGCTCGGAGAGCGCCGCCAGGAATGCGGCCGGCTGGCCCGGTCCGAGCGGGACCGTCAGCGTGTCGTCGGTCCGGACGTGAGCGGCCGCCTGGGCCGCCGTGCAGCGAATGGGATCGGCCATCACAGGATTCTACCGATCGCGCGCCGGTCGGCAGCTGCGGAAGCCCGGCCAGAGCCTGTCAGCACCCTGCTAGCCAGCGAGTCGGCTCCGAGCGACCTCGGCGACCTCCGTGAGGCCCAGCGCCTCAGCGACTTCGGCGCTCTCGCGCAGCAGTTCCCGCGCGCGTGTGCGGCTGCCGCGCCGCAGTTCGAGGGCACTCCATTCGAGTTGGATGCGAGCCGCCATCGGCCGAGCCTCGAGCGCGAGCGCAGCCTCGTGCGCTTCCGGGTAGAGCGCAGCGGCAGTCTCGGGATCGCCGGTCAGCTCGTAGAGCCGCGCGAGCGCGAAGCTGACCGGTCCCGCATAGCTGACCACCATGGGCATCACCCCATGGCGATGTTCCTCGGGACGCAAGATCTTGATCAGGTTCGCGGCCTGTTCGGCGTCCTTCAGATCGGCGCACGCATGGGCGACTTCGACGATCGTCGCGGTCCACCGAAGATTGCGGGGGATCTCCTCGAAGCGCCCGCCCTTGATCAGGGCGAAGAGCTCGCGCGCTTCGTCCTCGCGTCCGACCTCGAGCCGTGCGCGCGTCACGACCGCCTGCACCCACTCGCGCGGACCGCCTTTCTCGACGGCAGGTTCGAGCGCGAGCAGCACCTCGTCGTGCGCGCCTCGCGCGCGGTGGTACAACGCGAGATGGGCGCGAGCGCAGCCCTCGGCGTACGGATGTTCGAGCCGCAGCGCGAGCCGACGGGCGGTCCAGATGCGGGCTTCCACCTCTTCGACCTGGCCGCCTAGCAATGCGAGGCCGGTGTCGAACACCTGTCGACACCACATGGTGCGGGGGTGAGGCGGATCTCCAGCGATCGCGTCGGCCTGCGCCCGGAGCTCTCGAGCCTTCTCGGGCCGGCCGAGCTCCAGTTGGTCGCACGCCACGTCCAGGATTGCGGTCACCGCGGCATCGGGGTCGCGGGCCGTGGCGGCGGCGCTGCGGATCTCGGTCGCGAGCTGATAGCGCTCATCCTGTCGATCCGGGCCGGCCAGCGCCAGATGGAGCGCGTAGTGACACTCCTCGAGAAGGTCGGGGTTGGTGGGGATCTCGCCCGCGAGCTGCAACGCCCGGCCGAGGCGCGCCTCGGCCTGCACCGGATGGTGCACCGCTTCCAGATATCCGAGCCGAGCGAGGACCCGCGCCTCGAGTTCGGGCGGCGTCCCTTCGTTCGGAAGGCCGGCCAACGCAGTCTCCAGCGCGCGGTGTCCGAGTTCGTCGCGAACGCCCCACTCGGCGACGTCGGTCAGTCCGAGTGCGGCCTCCGCAAACTCGAGCGGACGCTCGAGCCGTTCGGCGAGTGCCATCGCTTCCCCGAACACTTCGCGGCGACGTTTCCGCTCGCCGGCAAGTCGGCACGCTTCCCCGAGTGCGAGCAGCGTCTGTAGCCGCCGCACCACGGGGATCGCCTCCCCGTGGTCGAGTGCTGCCAACGCCTGGCTCTGGTGCAATGCAGCCTTCTCGTACGCACAGACCGCGAATGCACGCTCCGCGGCGCGCTCAGCGCACGCGTGGGCTCGTTCGGGGTCCCCGACGGCGAGGCTCTGATGGTGATGATGCGAAAGCTCCGAAACCACCTGGTCGAGCTGTTCCGCGTGCTGATGTTCGAGGCGTTCGGCCGCCCGCAGGTGCAGCCGCGCACGGGTCCCCGGGCCGAGGTGATTGTACGAAGCTTCGCGAAAGAGGTCGTGCACGAACCGGTATCGCACCGGGCTCTGCGGGTCCTCCTCGACGACGCCCGCACGAACGGCCTCGTCGAGGCGATCGAGAGCGCTGCCTCGATCGAGGTCCGCGACCGCCGCAAGCAGCGGCACCGGAAACTCGCGGCCGACGACCGAAGCCGCACCGAGGACTGCGCGCGTTTCTTCCGACAGGTCGCCGAGCGACTCCTCGATCCAGTCCGTTCCGGGCATCGGTAGCGCCGCGAGCTGCAAGGCCGCGTCGGGGTCGGCACCCCCGTCTTCGAGCACGCGACGCAGGCCTTCGCGCAGGTAGAGCGGCACCCCACCCGTGCGCGCGACGAGCGCTCGCGCCAGCTCTGGGCTCGGCTGGCCGGTCGCTCTGTGGACGAGTGTCTCCACTTCGTCCGTCGTCAGGCCCGCGAGTTCGATCTGCGCGCAGCGGTCCTGCCGGCGCAGGATGCTGAGGGTCCGGGTGCCAGGATGTTCGGCGCCCGGGCGTGCCTCGCGCGCCGTCGCGACCAGCAACACGCTCGTTCCGGCCAGCTCGAACGCGAGATGCTCGAGCAGTCGGAGCGAGGCAGGATCGGCCCAATGCACGTCTTCGAAGACGATCAGCAGCGGATGACTGCGGGCGGCGCGCGAGAGTGCGCGGGAAACCGCGTCGAAGAACACGAACCGTCGCTGCTCGGGCGCCAACATCTCCGCATCGGGAGCCTTCCGTCGGACGAGTTCCGGCATGAGGGCACCGAGCTCATCCGAAGCGGCCAGACCGAGTTCGTCGAGGCTGCTCGGATCGAACTCGTGAAGCCCGCGGAGCACCTGTGCCCAGACCCAGAACGCAGGCTCGCCCTCCTCTTCGAGAGCCCGCCCCCGGACGGCGATCCCACCACGCCGGCGGACTTCGGTCGCAAAGACCTCCGTGAGCCGGGTCTTGCCGATCCCAGCCGGCCCCGAGATCAGCGCAGCGCCGCCGTGCCCGGCTACAGATTCTTCCCAGGCGGCCCGGAGTCGAGCCAGCGGATCGGAGCGGCCCGAGAACGGAATTCCGCTGGAGTCCGAAGAGCTGCCGGCTTCGGTCGCCTGGGCAGGCGCGAGGGACGTGTCGCCGTCGAGCTGCGCGACATCGCCATGGAACCGATACCCGCGGCGCGTGTAGCTCCGAATGCGCCCGCTGCGGCCGCTGTCGCCGATCCCACTCCGGGCGAGACTGACGGCGCGGGTGAGCGAGCTCTGCGTGACCGATGCGCCGGTCCACAGCCGATCGAGCAGCTCATCGATCGGAACGACCCGATGGCGCTCCTCGATCAGGAGCTGCAACAGCGCCAGCGGTTTGGGCTGGAGCGAGACCTCGTGGCCGTCGCGGCGCAACTCACCAGCTGCCACGTCGAGTTCGAAGGGACCGAAGCAATATCTCACGTGCGAAGATTAGCCGTTCGCCCCCCAAGGCTTCGACTCTCACTGTGGGCCGTCACGCTTTCCAGGCGGCTCCGTAGCGCAACCCGAGACCCAGCAAACGTTGCAGGAGTTGGGGATACTCGAGGCCGGTTTCTCGCGCGGACACGGCGAAGTCCTCGTCGCGGCAGAGATCGGGGTTCGGGTTGGCTTCGAGGACCCGGATCTCGCCGGACGAGGTCACGCGGAAGTCCACCCGCGCGAACCCCGACAGGCCGAGCGAGCGATAGATGCGGCGCGAGAGCCGCAGCAGGCGCCGTTCGAGATCCGGAGCCAGGTCGCGCGCGGGGCCGGTCTTCACCCCCAGTCGTTTCTGGTACTCGAGGTCCCATTTGACCTTGGCGGTGGCGATGGGCTCCGTGCCGTCTGGCAGGTGATCGAAGGTGAGTTCCCAGACCGGAAACGTGGTCAAGCGCTCGTTGCCGAGAACGCCCACGTAGAGTTCCCGGCCCTCGACGTACTCCTCGACGAGGGCGTCCGTCCCGACCTGGTCATGGATGAAGGCGACCCGTTCGGTGAGCGCGTCCAGATCCCGGACGATCGAAGCCTGCGCGATGCCGGTCGAAGAGTGCTCTGCGGTGGACTTCACGAAGAGCGGAAACGCGAGCCCCTTCGGCACCCGCGGCTTCCGGCCACGGGGCACCGCCCCGAAGCGCGTCACGGGGATTCGGTGCCAGGTGAGGATCTTCTTCGAGAGCACCTTGTCGCTGGTCAGGATCAGGCCGCGCGGATTGCACCCGGTGTAGGCACAGCGCAGCAATTCGAGGTAGCTGACGACGTAGGCGTCGTAGATCCCGATCCCGTGAAAGTGCATCACGAGGTTGAAAACGATATCGGGTCGCCAGCCGTCGATCGTCTGGCGAATCGGTGTCAGCTCGTCCCGCACGCCGACCGCCTGGACGTCGTGGCCGAGCTCGCGAAGGCCCTCCAGCACGTCCCGTTCCATTTTGAACTTGTAGATCTCCTGTTCCGAAAGGCCGTCGAGCTGCGGCGGAGGCATCAGTTCCTCGTGCATCAGCACCAACACCCGGAGCCGCTTCACCGTTGGTACTCGGCGGGGCCGCCGCGCAGGAAGGTCATGGTCAGTGCGGTGAGGAGCGCCGTGGAATCGAGCCGCGCCTCCCGCTCCGGTTGATGGCGCTGAAGCCGCAGCGCGCGCGAGCGCAGGATCAGCTCATTGAGCATCTGGTCGACCACATACGCGTGCTGCCCGGTCACCCGGCTCACATGATGGCGGAGTTCGCGTCGATGGCGCGTGAGAAAGCGAGCCGCTGTCTCTCTGCGGCGGCGGCGCTCCGGGTCGAAGATGCGCGCGAGCGGCGCATCGAGTTCTCCGAGCGGCTCTTGGCGGTAGAGATGCTGCCGCGCCCGGTAGTGCTCGCGGAGAGTCGTCCGCACGCTGCGGACCGCGTCGGGCCGCGCGCGCGTCCGAACCGGGGGCGGCGTCGAACCGATCTCGCGCATCAGGGCGTCCACGTACTCCAGCTTCTCGAGCGCGGGCCAGCCCGCGTAGCGCGCCCTCCAACGCGATCCGGGCTGCAGCCAGACGGCGAACGTCTCGGCGAAGTCCTCGAGGGGATGACTCTGCGCGTACCAGTAGTCGAGGTTCAGCACATGACTGCGACTGGCGGGGTCGGGGACGTAGCTGGCGCGGTACGGGTCGCTCGCTCGGCCGAACAGCTCGCGCCAGCGCTTCCTTCGCCGTAGCCGGTACGCGTGGTCGAATGCGTGGGCGGCTTCGTGGCGGAGCAGCTGCAGACACGTCGCCTGGGTGCCGCCCTCGACCTCGTGCAGGATGCGCCGCTCCAGGCGCGCCAGGCGCGTGTGAGCGAGATAGAACGGCACGGCGAACCCGGTGACCCCATCGGGCGTGAACCAGTCCGTAGAGAGCCACACGTACGGCCTGAAGCGCAGGCCGGCCCGCGCGAGTTCGCCGTGGAGCCGGGCGATCCGCCGCTCGAGGGCGGTGCCGGCGATCTCGAGGCCCAGCGAACGGATGGGCCGGTCGAGCAGCTCGCCGTCCGGGAGTCGGGTCCAGTCGGGAGAGGTGCGGGCCACGGGCGAGTGAATAGCCGGAGGGCCCGGAACGAGAAAGCCCGCCCGGGGTGGATTCCCGGGCGGGCTAAAGAGGACCCGAACTCCGCCTAGGCGGAGAGGGCTTCTCGGACCGGATTTACGGCGTCACCGTGCAGTCGTTCTCGCAGCCATCGCCAGCGACGGTGTTGCCATCGTCGCACTCCTCGGCCGGAGTGATGGCGCCGCCGCCCCACACGATGCCGTCGCCACAGAGGGCCAGGCCTTCGCACGAGTTGTTGCAGAGGTCGCCGTCGACGGTGTTGCCGTCGTCGCACTCTTCCGTGCCCTCGGTCACGCCGTCACCGCAGACCGCGGCCACCACGGTCGTCGTCGAGCTACTACCCGTCGTGGTCGTGGCAGTGACGGTGGTCGTCGTGGGCACGAACGGGTCACACGACCCCGCTACGCCGGCGGCCGCGTACTCGTCGCAGTCGACCGCCAGACCATCCGTCGTGTTGAGCGAGGCGCAGTATGCGCACCGCGCCTTCACGGCCGAGCACGACACCAGGTCGGTGAACGTCGCCGACGAGGCGCACGCACCCGGGAAGTTGGTCGCGATGGTCGAAGTATCGGAGCACTTCTTCCCGGTCTTCGTTTCCCAGCTGCTGAGGGCCTTGGTGGACTTCTTGCCGTCCGTGGTCATCGCCGTGGCGAGCTCCGTGGAGAGCGTGCACTGCGGGACCTTCTTGCCCTTCAGGCAGTCCTTCTTGGCCTTGTTGCCGTCGGTGTGAAGGCCGTCCAGGTACTTGGTGAGGCCCTTCTGGACCTCCTGCTGGCACTTGGAGTTGTCCTTGTCCGCCTTGAGAATGATGTTCGCCGGGTTGCCGAGCAGAGCGACGTTCGCCTCGAGGCTGCCGCCGGCGCCGGCCGCGTTCACGGCCTGGCTGTCACCGATATACGCAAACATCCCTGCGGCGGGCGGGCAGCTCTTCGCGTCGGACTTGGTCGTCTTGTCGAACGCCTTGCCTAGATTGGCTGCGTTCGAGCAATCGAAGAACGTCCCGGTGACCTTGCCCTTCGAGATGTCCTTGATGCACTTCCCGGTAGCCTTGTTGCCCGCCTTGATCACGCCACCCCAGGACTTGTTGATCCCGTTGACGCACTTCTGGTCGTCCTTGGTCGCCACGTAGGGCTCTTCGACCTCGATCACGCAGACCGCGTCGCAGCCGTCACCACTGATGGTGTTGCCGTCGTCGCACTCTTCCGGAGCTTCGAGGACGCCGTTGCCGCACTCCTGCTCGAACATGCAGGTCGAGGAACAGCCGTCGCCATCGATGGTGTTGCCGTCGTCGCACTCTTCGTCGGTCGAGTGCACGAGGCCGTCACCACAGACCGCCGGAGTCTCGGTGCAGTCGTTCTCACAGCCATCGGCCGCAACGGTATTGCCGTCGTCGCACTCTTCGTCGAGCGTCACGATGCCGTCACCGCACAGTTCGGTGTGGCAGTCGGCATCGCACCCGTCGCCGGTGACGGTGTTGCTGTCATCACAAGTCTCGCCGCCCTCGATCAGGCCGTCGCCACAAACTGTGATCGGGCCCGCTTGAGATACGCTCGCGAGCCCAAGGGTCAGGGCAAACGCCACTGTTCCGATGAAGCCCATCAGGATCCTCTTCGACATCCAAAAACCTCCTGGTTCGGTGAGCCGCCTTCAGTGCGGGCCCCCTGGTGCGACCGGTCCGGATCGCAGCCGCAATATTGGTAGCGAATCCCGCGTCATCACAACAATTTTTTTGTGGCGGCAGTCGAGGCGCGCCCGGGCCCTGTCGGAGTCGCAGGTAAGCCGCCGGCCGTGCCGGAAACATTAGAGTTCTGGCCAGAGTGCCCCGCGGGGCTTTTCCACGCACCGGCTCGCTGTCGAAGCGTCACCGCTCGATTCGCTCCAACTGCCGGATCTGGTCGGGTCCGATCAGCTCGAGCAGCAGCGGATTGAGTGCTGTGGCCGCCGCGAACGCCCTCCGCCGCGCCTGGAATTCCTCGCCCTCGCCCGTGCCGATCGACGTCCCCAGGCGGAGGACGAAGGCCCGGTCCGTCCGCCGAAACGGCGATTGATCGAGCCCGAGCACCGCGCGCACGAGCTCCTCGAAGAAGCTTTCGACGTTCCAGTAGGTCGTGAATGTAAAGCGGCGATTCTCTTGTGAGCGCACCTGCAGCCGAGTGCTGTCGATCCGCCCGGGTAGGGGCTCCTGGCGTACGTCCTCGAGATGCCAACCGGCACCGGGTCGCAGGTTCTTGTCCGACCAGAGGCTGCGCTGCCGGCTCCGGCGCTCGTCGATCCCGAGGAACACGGCGACTGGCTCGGTGTCTGCGTTGCGCCGCAGCTCTGCGAACTCGTAGCGCTCGAACCCCACGGTACCGAGGAAGCGCGCGTCGGCGCGCACGTTCTGACGTTCCCACACGCCGCCCGCCGTGAGCGAGTCGGGCAGAAATTGTGGCGGCGTGATCGGCAGGGGCAGCTCGTAGCGAGGCAGCACCACCGACAGGAACACGGCTCCCGCCGCGAGCGACAGCGCCCAGATCCCGGGCGCGTGGCGCGAGCCGGAATCGGCGTCTGCGGCTTCCGCCCCGCCGCGCGGCAGGATGCGTGTGAGCCAGGCATCGAGCACGGCGATCAGCAGGGCTCCCACGGCGAATACGATGAGGCCCTGCGTTGTATGGACCGAAACGATCGCCGAATCGGGATTGAGCACCATCGTCACGACGCGGAGTCCGTTCAGCCCGAAAGCGATTGCCGGAGCCGAGGCGACGAGAATGGCGCCCTGCAGCAGCGAGCTCCGCGTGAACCAGGCGTAGGCCAGCGACAGCAGCGTGAGGACCTCGATTGATCCCATTCCGCTGCACGCTTCGATCACGATGAAGTTCTTCTCCGGTGTGCGCAGGACATCACCCATCTGAATGAGCGGGAGGTCGAGCACGTGCATCACCGCCGTCGTGTACTCCGCGGTCCAGATCTGAAGCGGAAACACGACGCGATTGACGAACACACCCGGGAGCGGCATCGCGAAGAGCAGGAGCACGGTGGGCACCAGGAGCAGTTTCAGCCGGGGTGCCCCGCCAGTCGCCCAGGCGAGGCCGAGGCTGCCAAGGCCCGCTGCCGGGATCATCAGGTCCGGCGCCGAGACGAAGCGCGCCCAGCCGAGCAGGCCGACCGCGAGGACGCCGAGCGCGCCCGTCGCCCAGGCCGGACCGGGCGGGCCGGTTCGGGTGACCAGGTCGCGCCACCGCCCGGCGAGCAGCAACGCGACGACTAGAAAGACCAGCCACGGTGGGTTTCTCGAGGGGTCGAAAAGGACGCCCTCGAGATCCTGGTGGGTGGCGGTGGCCTTTCCGGCGATCCGGCCGGTCGCCATCCAGATCCAGAGCTCGTGCCACGCAATCCCGGCCAGCACGAGCAACGCCAGCCAACGCGCTCGAAAGTTCATCGCGGGACACTCCGCGGTAGCACGAAGAGCAGGATCACCATGACCGCGAGGCCGAGACGGCTGAAGGCATCCATGAGCGTCGTGGGTTCTCCTGAGAGCCGCGGACCCGCTGCAGGCCGAAACAGCTTCGCAAAATAACGGACGACGCTCGGACCGGCCCACTCTCGCATTCTCCGTCCTTCGAGCTGGCGACCGTGCCCCGGGTCCTCCATCGTCCGCAGATGCCGCCGTCGGAGGGAACCGGGGCTGCTGAGCACGCCGCCGGTCCCGTGTCACTCAGCAGACGTGCGATGGCCGCCTATGGGCTCGGCGACTTCACGATCAACACCGCCCTGACGTCGCTCTCCCTCGTCTACGCGTCGTACTTCCTGACCCAGGTCGTCGGGTTGCCCGGAACCCTCGCCGGGCTGGTGCCCTTGATCGCGCGAGCGGTCGATGCGTTCACCGACCCGCTGATGGGTCGAATCTCCGACCGAACGACGTGGCGAGGCGGGAGGCGGCGACCGTACTTCCTGATCGGCGCGATCCCGCTCGGCGTCGCGTTCGCGATGCTCTGGTGGAGCATCCCGGTGGAGTCGCAGTTCATCAAGTTCACGTACTACGTCAGCGTCTACTGCTCGTTGAGCCTGGCGATCACGGTCCTCGCGGTTCCGTATCTCGCGCTGATGCCCGAGATGGCCACCGGCTATGACGCCCGCACCACGCTCAATACTTGGCGCAACGCCGGCAGTCTCCTGGGCGTATTCGCAGCCATCGGGATTCGGCCGGTCGCCGAAGCGCTCGGGGGTGGCAGCTCCGGCTTCGCGATCGCGGGCGCGATCTACGGACTCCTGATCGCCCTGCCCTGGTGGGTCGTCCATCGGGTCAGCTTCGAGCGCTCCGACTTTCAGGGACGCGTCAGTGAAGTGGGCTTCTTCGACACGCTGCGTCTGGTGCTCTCGAACCGCACCTTCGCCCAGCTCACCGGCCTCTATCTGTTCGGCCGGATCGCGATGGACATGATCAGTACCCTGCTCATCCTGTACTTCACGTTCTGGATCGGCCGCAGCGGCGACTTCGAGCTGTTCATGGGTTTCTTCATCTTCTGCGTGATGCTGTCCTTGCCGGGTTGGCTCCGCATCGCACCTCGCTTCGACAAGAGCACCCTCTTCATCTTCGGCAGCCTCTGGTGGGCCGCCTTCCAGGTCGTCACCATCTTCTTCGACTCCGAGTCCCCGCGCTGGTTGTTGTTCGGATACGGAGCCCTCGCGGCCATCGGCTATGCGGTCGTCGATCTCATGCCGTGGGCGATGGTGGGCGAGGCGGTGGACGCCGACGAACTCGCCAGCGGAGAGCGTCGAGAGGGGATCTACAACGGGGTCTTCACATTCCTGCGAAAGTTGGCCGGAGCGCTCGCCGTGTTCCTGGTCTTGTCGTTCCTCGATGTGCTCGGCTTCGTGCAGGGCGACGAACAGACCGAGACGGTGAGGCAAGCGATTCGCTGGTTGACCGGGACCCTGCCGGTCGTCTGCCTGCTCGTGAGTGTCCAGATCGCCAGGGGCTATCCCCTCACGCGCGAGGCGCACGAAGAGATCGTGCGTCAGCTCGAAGCGCGCGGAGCCGCTTCTTGAGTCGCCGCCGCCCCGCCGCCCCCGCCACAGATGCCGCGCGCGCTCTCGGTTGGCTCGACCCGTCGCGCGGACTCGTTCCGCCGATCCAGGTCTCGGCCTCCTACGTGCGCGAGGCGGATGGGTCCTACCGGGACGGGCACAGCTACACCCGCGACCGCAACCCGGGATACGACCCGTGCGAAGCGCTGCTCGCGCGCCTCGAGGGAGGCTGCGAGGCGCTCCTGTTCGCGTCGGGCATGGCGGCCGGCTCGACGGTCTTCGAAACGCTGGCGCCAGGCGCACATGTGATCGCGCCCGAGTCCATGTACTGGACGCTGCGTTTCTGGATGCGCGACCTCGCCGCGAGAGACCGCATCGAGCTCGAGTTCGTCCCCACCGGCGATCTCGGTCGGCTCGAGGCCGCGCTGCGTCCGGACACCGCACTCGTCTGGATCGAGACTCCGTCGAATCCCACCTGCGCGATCACCGACATTGCGGCGGCGTGTGCGCTTGCGCACACCGTGGGCGCGCGGGCGGTGGTCGACAACACCCTCGCGACGCCGGTGCTGACGCGGCCGCTCGAGCTCGGCGCCGATTGGGTCATGCACTCCGCGTCGAAGCAGCTGAACGGCCACAGCGACGTCGTCGCCGGGGCACTCGTCACGCGCGAGGTCGATGCCGGTTGGGAACGCGTGCGGCATGAGCGCGCCTATCGGGGTGCGATCCTCGGGCCGTTCGAAGCTTGGCTGCTGCTGCGCGGCATGCGCACGCTCTTTCTGCGGGTTCCTGCGGCCGCCCGCGGAGCGAGTCGCATCGCCGAGTTTCTCGACTCCCATCCCGCCGTCTCCGAAGTGTGTCATCCCGGGCTCCCAGCTCACCCCGGGCACGCGATCGCGGCGGGACAAATGGACGGCGGTTTCGGACCGCTCGTCTCCTTTCGCCCGCGTCGCGGAGCTGCCTGCGTACGCAGCCTGATCGACCGGCTCGAGCTCTTCGCCGACGCGACTTCGCTCGGCGGCGTCGAGAGCCTGGTCGAGTGGCGGGGCCAGCTGGAGGGCGGCACGAGTTCCGTCCCGGAGGACCTGGTGCGGCTCTCGGTCGGAATCGAGGCGCCGGACGACTTGATCACCGACCTGCGTCTCGCACTGGAGAACGCGTGACGGATTCACTGCGAAGGCTGCCGCGAATCGTCGAGATGCCTCCCGATCGCCCGGCGGTCGGAGGCCCGGACCATCCGATGCGGAAGGTCACGCGCCAGGTGGCATTCGAGTCGGACGGCTGGGGCGCCGACCGCGCCGCGAAGGTGCGCGCGCTCTTCGACGGACTCGCGCCCGACTGGCAGGCGCGCAACACGGCCGAGCGCGCCGAACCGCTGCTCGACGCCCTCGAGCGCGGCGGCCTGGGCCGCAGCGAGAGTCGCTGTCTCGAACTTGGCTGCGGGACGGGCGCCGGCACAGGCGTGCTTGCCGAGCGGTTCCGCACGGTCGTCGCGATCGATCTCTCGTCCGAAATGTTGGCGCGCGCCCCGGCCGAGTGTGCACGCCGCGTTCAGGCCGATGCCTCCACCCTTCCCCTCCGGAGCGGCTCCGTCGACGTCGCCGTGCTCGTCAACATGCTGCTCTTTCCCGCCGAGCTCGACCGGGTGCTCGCGCCGACCGGGACGGTGGTGTGGGTGAACTCGCTGGGCGATGCCACGCCGATCCACCTGTCCGCAGAGGACGTTCAGTCGGCCCTGCCCGGCCGCTGGGACGGCGTGGCCTCCGAAGCCGGCTGGGGAACCTGGTGCACGCTGCGCCGCGCGCCGGCCGCGAACTCGACGCCCGCAAACTCGCCTGCCACAAACTGACGAGGAGATTCGATGGCTGATCTGTTGGCACTTTCCGCTCGCTTCATCGACGAAGGGATCTACGAGGGTCCGGGCTCGGTCAATCGGGTCTCTGGCGAACTCTCCGAAGTCGCCCCCGGAATTGCGGTCGTCGAGTCCTTCTCGCACGTGGTCGCGTGTGCCACCGAAGCCGGGCTCGTGCTCTTCGACACGAGTCTCGAAGCCTTCGGGCCGCGCGTCCGGGACAGCTTGCGCTCCTGGTCGAACGATCCGATCCACGCCCTCGTCTACACGCACGGGCATGTCGATCATGTCGGCGGCGCCGGCACGTTCCTGGCCGAGGCACGCGATCGCGGTGCGCCGCGCCCTCGAGTGCTCGGCCACGCGAACGTGTCGCACCGCTTCGAGCGATACGAAGCGACCGAGGGCTACAACGCGACGATCAATCTGCGTCAGTTCGGGGGAGGCGGTCGCCCGGCGCTGCAGATCGGCGCCGAGGACGGTGCGGCCACTCCCGGACCCGCTGCCGCACCGCGCCGTCTACGGTTCGGCCCGCGCGAGTGGGTGAGGCCGGACACCACGTTTCAGGAACGACTGGACGTCCGCGCCGGAGAACTCGAGATCCAGCTTCGCCACGCTCGGGGAGAGACCGACGACCACCTCTGGGCGTGGCTCCCAAAGCATCGGGCAGTCTGCGCCGGCGACTTCGTGATCTGGGTCTTCCCCAACGCGGGAAACCCGCAGAAGGTCCAGCGCTATCCGGCCGAGTGGGCGCGTGCGCTCCGCGCGATGTCAGCCCGAGAACCCGAACTCCTGCTGCCCGCGCACGGACTGCCGATCGCGGGACGTGAGCGGATCGGACGAGTGCTCGACGAGATGGCGACCGTGCTCGAGCACCTGGTCGGAGAGACGCTCGTCCGAATGAACGCGGGCGCCTCCCTCGACACCGTGCTGCAGGAAGTCCGCGTTCCCGCGGAGCTGCTCGAGCGGCCCTACCTGCGGCCCGTCTACGACGAGCCCGAGTTCGTGATCCGAAACGTTTGGCGGCTCTACGGAGGGTGGTACGACGGAAACCCGGCGCACCTCAAACCGGCACCGGCGAGTGTCCTGGCCCGGGAGCTGGCCGCGCTGGCGGGCGGCGCGGACGTTCTGTGGAAGCGCGCGCTCGAACGGTCCGAAGCCGGCGACCTTCGGGTGGCCTGCCAGCTCGTGGAATTGGCGGTCCAGGCCGACCCGGACGACCGCGATGCCCACCAGGCGCGCGTCGACGTCTATACTCGGCGCCGCCAGGAAGAGCTCTCGCTGATGGCCAAGGGAATTTTCGGCGCTGCGGCCCAGACTTCGAAAGAGAAGCTCGAAGGCGGCGGAGATGGAGCGGGTTAACCTCCCGATCCGTCAACGAGATTGGATCGCGGGAAACGGAGAGAACGACGCATGGCACGATTGGTGTACGACGAGCAGGAGCTCCTGGCTTCGGACGACTATGCGGCCCCTCAAATCGAGGCTGGACAGCGCATCCACGGCGGCTTCGACGAGGCCGGGAACTATCGACCCCCGCGTCTGCGGCACCGCGGTCCCGCACTCGACGCATGGACCGACGCCCTGCAGGCGCGCGGCGGAGGCCTGCTGCCCGCCGACTCGTCTCTGCTGGCCGGCATCCGCTTTCCCAGCGAGGCCCAGTCGAAGCTCTTGATCCGCGAAGGACTCGGTCAGAGCTTCTGGAACACGTTGACGATCACGGGCCGGATCGAAGCCCGCGGCCGCATTCTCGCTGAAATGACGTTCCCGGAGTTCGCCGATGCCGTCGTCGAAGACGTCAGCACGTGGGCGGTGGGCCATTTGAATCGTGGGCTGCTCAAGGCCCATGGACTCGACGAAGGCGGAGAGCCCGAGCAAGGGATCGGGGGCCACGACACGATGTGGTTCGCGCTTCGCGATCTCGCGTTCGGGGATGTCGACTATCCAGAACCCGAGGTCCCGGACAATATCGCGCGTCCGGAGGAAGAGCTTTCGCCGAGCGCGAAGGTCCCCGACCCGATCCTGCGGACCGTCTACTTCCTGCTCAACCTGTTGATGATCGAGTTCCGTGCGGAGCGCGGGTTCTCACTCACCGAGAACCTCTTGCGCGATCCGGAGCTGTTCACCGATCGCCGCGCCGAGGCCGAGCGGGCCGCCGAGATCGTCGGGCGGATCCGCGTCGACGAGGAAGTGCACGTCCACTCCCTGCGGCTCTACCTCGGCGAGTTGCGGGCACTCACGTTCAAGACGCTCGACGGCGGCACGTGCTCTGGCGCGGATTTGGTCGATTCCCTTTGGGCCGGGATCTTGCACTGGGCGACGGTGGAGCAGCCGCCCCTCGCCGCCGTGCAGCAGCGCACGATCCTACACGAGAGGATTTCGCGCCACGCGGACGCGGATCGGGTTCGGCGCGAGTTCGACGCACTCGCGGAAACCGACTGATCAGTCCGAGACCTCGGCGGGCGTAAACGAGACCGGCATCTTCTGGATCCCGGTGATGAAGTTCGAGGGCCGCATCGGCAGCGCTTCTTCGCTGGCGAGTGTCATGTCGGGGAGCCAACGCAGCAGCTCTTCGAACATCACCCGGAGTTCGAGACGCGCCAGGCTCGAGCCGAGGCAGAAGTGGGTGCCATATCCGCCGAACGCCAGATGCGGATTCGGGTCGCGCCCGGTGTCGAATCGGTCCGGGTCGGAGAAGACCCCGGCGTCCCGGTTCGCCGACGGATAGAGCAGCAGCAACTTGTCGCCTTCGCGCACCTGCTGGCCTCGAAGTTCGACGTCGCAAGTCGCGGTGCGAGCCATGTTCTGGATCGGCGTCACCCAGCGCAGCATCTCCTCCACCGCGACCGGGATTCCGCTCGGATCGGCGACGAGTGCGTCCCGCTGCTCCGGATTCCGCAGGAGCTGCTGCATGCCGCCGGTGATCACGTGCCGCGTGGTCTCGTCGCCCCCGACGAGGATCAGCAGTGACTCCTGGAGCAGCGCGTCGTCATCGAGACGGTCCCCGTCGATCTCTGCGTGGACGAGAATGCTCATCAGATCGTCGCCCGCAGCACGGCTGCGCCGATCGGCGACCACCTTGCGGTTGTACGCTGCGTATTCTCCGAACGCGGCTCCCGCGCTGGCGGCCGCCTCGGGCGAAGCGGTCGCGGAGGTCCCTTCGATCAGGTCGTCGGACCAGCGCAGCAAGTCGTCGCGATCCTCGGGATCGACGCCGAGCATGTCGCCGATCATGATCATGGGGAGCGGCGCCGCGACGTCGCGAACGAAATCGCACTCGCCCCGCGACGCGACGCCGGCGATCAACTCCCGACAGACCCGCCGCACCTTCTCCTCTTGATCGGCGATACGCCCTTTCGTGAAGCCTCGATTCACGAGTCCGCGCCGTTTCTTGTGGAGCGGATCGTCGTAGTTGATCATCGACGGGATCGGGGGCGAGTCCGGGCGCATCCCGTGGCGATTGCAGAACGTCTCGGGGTCGCGCGAAACCCGCTGGATGTCCTCGTGCAGTGTCACGCCCCAGACCTGGCGTGGCTCGTCCCAGTACAGCGGCGCGTTCGTCCGCATCCAGCCGAAGAGCGGATGCGGGTCGTTCGCGTAGAACTCCCCCGCCATGAGGTCGATATCCGGGTGCGTCGGGTGGTCAGCCATGATCCTCGCCTGTCGTGGGTTCAGGACTCGGCGCGCACGCGGCGCGCGAGCGAGCGGAAGAACCGGGCACGCGGTTCGGCACTGACACCGGACTGGGAGCGGCGCTCCTGGATCTCGACGCGCAGCGCACGGCGTCTCTCCGAGATTCGACGAGAGCGCTCCGGCCCCGCTTGGGTCGCTGGCCGGGAGTCGAGTCGCCCTCGAAACTGCACGAGTTGCCGCCAGCCGTGGAGTTCGTCCGCGAGTTCCTGCACCAACAGTTCGATCATGATGGCGTCATCGAGAAAACCGAAGAGCGGCGCGTCGTCGGGGATGAGATCCCGCTCGTCGATAAAGTACGAAAGCACGATTCGAGCGCGGATCCGGGCGGACTTCGGCAGTCGCCAATCGGTGTCCCGAAGCAACGCCGCCACTTCTTCGAGGGCCGTGAGTTGGCGCAGGACGTAGTCGGGCGCGTCCCCGCTGCGCGCTCGTTCGAGCGCGCTGAGAGCGACCCGGATCAGCGCCTCCTCGCTCTCGTGCTCGCCGATCAGAGCGGCCTCCGAGAGCCGCTCCCGCAGGAAGTCGAGGTCTCGCGGCGCCAGCCGGAGCCGGATGTCCAGAGAATCGGACCGAGCCACGCTTCAGCCCTGTTCCGCGTTCTTCTTCCGGAGCTGGTCGATCAGCTGGTCGACGCCGACATCGCTGATGATCTCCTGGGTCTGGCTGCGGAAGTTCTGCACGAGACTCACGCCCTCGATGATCACGTCGATCACCACCCACTCCTCCCCTTTCGGACGCATGCGATAGTCGATGAGGATGGGCGCCTGCGTGTCGGCTCCGATGATGCGGCTGCGAACCGTCACGTCTCCATTGCGCGCGAGGCGGGAACCCGTGAGCTCGACGGTCTCGTCTCGATAGTCGTCGAGCGTGCGCCAGTAGCTCCCCGAGAGATGCCGCTTGAACTCGATGAGGAACTCCTCCCGCTGCTCCGGGCTGAGCTTCTTCCAGTTCCGGGCGAGCACGAGCCGGGCGATCGTCTGAAAGTCGAAGCGTGCGTAAGCGATCTCTTCGACGCGCTCGCGGCGAACCTCGTCCGCCAACTCCCGGTCACGCAGTACTTCGACGATGCCATCGAGGGTCTGCTGGACTGTCGCCGAAGCCGCATCCTGAGCCGGATCTGCGGCGGCGGCCGACGCGACGAGCACCGCGGCTGCGAGCCACGTGAGAAAGCGCGCAGTCATGGGGTCTCCTCGGTGTCATCGGTCTCGCCGGTCTCGTCAGTCTCGTAAAATGAATCATCATCGTAGAAGTCGTCGTTCTCCGGGGCTCCATCCTCGGGACCCGCATCGGGATGCAGCCAGGTCGGCCCCCGGTCCTCGATCTGGGAGGCGCGGCTCGCCAGGTACGCCTGCCGGAGGAACACGTAGTAGTCGAGCGATGTCGCCCGGGCGCGATCGACCACGGGGACGGCGATCGCCCGGCTGTTCACGAGCTCGATCGGGACCCCGTACATCGGGAGCAGATTGGCGAGGCTGTCGAAGACCAACCCGGTCGTTCCCCGGGGCGACGAGGGCCCGTAGAACGGGAGAACCCAGTAGGGCCCCGATCCGATTCCCCAGACGGCGAACATCTGTCCGAAGTCTTCGTCGTAGAACGGCATCCCGAAGAGCCGCGTCGCCGGATCCCACAGGCCGATCACACCGATCGTCGAGTTGGCGAGAAAACGCAGCGTCTCGATCCCCGCGTGCGTTGCCTCCCCCTGGCCGAGGGCACTGACGGCCCGCACCGGGTACTTCATGTTGACGAATACACCGTCGAGCGCGCGCCGAAAGAACTGCGGCGTGATGAAGCGCCAGGCGCGCCCGATCGGCTGGAGCAGAATCTTGTCGAGGCCCTCGTTGAAGGCGAACACGGCGCGGTTCGAGCGCTCGTACGGATCGGGCTCGACCCAGCCGGTCGCATCGGGACGAGCGGACAGACACCCGAGCGAACCCGCCGCAATCAGAACCACCAGGAGGAATGCCGGAAGCCTGAGTCGCACTCAGTCGTCCTCCCCGGCGCCGAAGTTCTGGACGAGCTTGCCGATCAATCGTTCGAGGACCATGGCGTTCTGCGTCCACTCGATCTCGTCCCCGGCCACCAGCAGGTTTTCGTCCGCGCCTGGCTCGAGTTCGACGTACTGGTCGCCGAGCACGCCCGAGGTGAGAATCGACGCGGACGTATCGGCGGGGAGTTCGAGCTGACCGTCGACATCGAGCACCACGCGGGCCCGAAGGTCGCCCGTGAGTTCGATCTCGGCGACCTGGCCCACCTTCACGCCCGAGACGACCACCGGTGCCCGAGGCTTCAGCCCGCCGACCTGGTCGAACGTCGCAACGAGTTCGAGACCGCCCGGCCCCCGATAGCTGGCGCCGCCGAGCGAGACAGACAGGAATGCGATCGCTGCCAGCCCCGCCAGGATGAACAGTCCCACCCAGAGGTCGCGCCCAGTTCGCTCCATTCGATTCGGTCTCCCCGCTCGCTTAGAGCAGTGCGGTCAAAATGTAGTCGACAAGAAGGATCGTCACCGACCCGATCACCACCGTCGACGTGGTGGCGTCGCTCACACCCTCGGCATGAGGCTCGGCATGGAAGCCCCGATACGTGGCCACGAGGGCGACGAGGATGCCGAACACCAGCGCCTTGATGAGGCTCGGTCCCACGTCTTCAGACCACGTCACGTTCGCTTCGAGGGCCGACACGTAGCTTCCCGCGTCGACGCCGAGCCAGGCCACACCGACTACGTATCCGCCGAAGAGGCCGAGAACGATGAAGAGGGCCGACAGGAGCGGCATCGCAACCAGGAGCGCAGAAACCTTCGGGAGGACCACGTAGTGCACCGGATCGACGGACATCATCCGCAGGCCATCCAGCTGCTCAGTGGCCACCATCGAGCCGATCTGGGCCGCGATCGCCGAGCCGGCGCGCCCCGTGACGAGGAGCCCGGTCAAGACCGGGCCCAGCTCTCGAATGAGACTGAGGCCCACGACCGCACCCAGACTCTCCTCGGCCCCGAAACGAACGAGGGTGTTGTGGCCCTGGAGTCCGAGCACCATGCCCACCGCGATGCCGGAGACCACGATCACGGGCAGCGAGCGGACCCCGACGTCATGGAGTTCGTCGATGAATCGCCGAAAACGCAGCGGCCGCGCGACCACACTCCGCACGATTCGGGCGGTGAAGCTCCAGAGCGCCCCGATCTCGGCGACGAAGTTCTCGCCCCGGCGACCCAGGCGCTCGACTGAGGCCCGCAGTCCCGCACCGGGTTCACGACTCATGGGTGAAACCGGGCTCCTCGGAGAGGAACGCTCGAACTTCGGGGTGTCCACTCTCGCGAAGCTCTTCGGGGGGACCTTCGATCGCCCCCTCCCGTGTGATCAAGACGATGTGATCCGCCATTCGCAACGTCGTCCCGATGTGGTGGGAGCTCAGGATCATCGTCGGGCCGTCGCGCCGATTCGCTTCCTCCAGCAAAGCCTCGACTCGCCGAACGGTCGCCGGGTCGAGGCCCGAAAACGGTTCGTCCCCGAGGAGGAGACGCGGCCGCTCGATCAGGGCCCTCGCCAGTGCGGCCCGCTTCGTCATCCCGCCCGACAGTTGGCCCGGGAGCAGCGAGTCGACGTCGGCGAGTCCGACCGCCGCAAACGCTTCGTGGACATGCTCGGCGATCTCCGCCTCCGACCCCCACGCGTGCTCTCGGAGCGGCAGTGCGACATTGTCGAACACGGTCATCGAGTTCAGCAGAGCGCCGCCCTGAAACATCATCCCGACACTGCGGCGGTAGGCGCGGGTCTGCTCGACATCGAAACACGTGATCTCGAGCTCTCCATCGACCCAGATCTCGCCCGCGTCCGCTCGTTCGAGACCGGCGATCAGCCGCAGCAGCGTCGTCTTGCCGGCGCCGCTTCCGCCGAGCACGACCGAGATCTTGCCCGCCGGAAACCGACACGAGAACTCGTCGAAGATTCGCCGCTTGCCTCGCTGGAACGAGAGCTTGGCGATCTCTACTTCGCCGCGGGAGGGCTCGAGCGAGTCTCCGGGCATGGCGCCGGATTCTAGCGGAGGCGCGGTGCGATGCGCGGACAGATCCAGCGATCTCAACGAGTGTCGAGGTCTGCCGGGTCCTCGCCTCGCGTGTCGCGCAGCGGGGCGGCGCAATCTCGACAGAACCGGGCGCTCCACTGATGTCCTTCCGTCAGACACGAAGGGCAAGTGCGAGTCGTGACGGCCTGCGCTCCTTGGACGAGTTCGGCCGTCACGATGCCCGTCGGCACCGCGATGATCGCGTACCCCATTACCATCGCGATCGCCGCCAGGAACTGGCCCGGGACCGATTGTGGGGTGATGTCGCCGTATCCGACGGTGGTCACGGTCACAATCGCCCAATAAATCGAACGCGGGATGCTCGTGAAGCCCGCCTCTTCTCCCTCGATCAGGTACATCGCGGCCCCGAGGATGAGAACCAGAATGAGGATCGTGCTCAGGAAGATACCGACCTTGCGGCCGCTCGAGCGGAGCGCGATCACGAGGGTGTTCTGCTCCGTCAGGAAGGATCCGAGTTTGAAGACGCGGAACACCCGGAGCAGCCGCAGCGCCCGAATGACGATGAGGCTCTGGCCGCCGGGAATCAGCCCACTCAGGTAGGTGGGCAGCACAGCCAGGAGATCGACCAGGCCATAGAAACTGAAGGCGTAGCGGAGCGGTTCGCGCACGCTGAGGAGCCGCAGCGCATACTCGATCGTGAAGAATCCGGTGAACGCCCATTCCGCCGCGCGCAGCCACGGGCCCCATTCCGCGCGGATCGAGGCGACGCTCTCGAGCAGGACCGCGATCACGCTCGCGATGATCAGCGAAATCAGCGTGACATCGAACGCCTTGCCGGCCGGAGTGTCGGCTTCGAAGATGATGCGATGAATCGCGAACCGGACGCGCCGCGACGCGCTCGTCCCAGCGATCGGGTCCGGCTCTCGACTCATCCCGCGGACGGTAGACGGCGCCGGCGCGCGCCGCCGCTCGGCCGTGCCACATAGACGACATGCCGCCGCGCTCCCCGGCCGGGGCGCAACTTTTCCACCCCGAAGCCCGCGCGATGGAGGATTTTTTCGAACGCAGGGCTGGGGTTCTCGCCCCAGACGCCCAGCGCGCCGCTCGCGGTGAGACCCTCGCGCCAGTCGCGAACGGCACGGGGGCCGTAGAGCGCATCGTGCTTCAGGCCGGTCGCCTTCGGGCCCTCGGACAGATCCAGCACGATCGCATCCCACGGGCCGGCTGCCGAGCGCACGCGAACATTCTCGATCGATACGGCCACACGCCGATCGGCCAGCGCGTGTCCGCAGACCTCCGCAAGCGGGCCGCGGCACCAGTCGACGATCGCCGATTCGAGTTCGGCAACTTCGACAATGGCTTTCTCGGGCAACACATCGAGGGCCGCGCGCAGCGTTCTCCCGAGGCCGAGTCCCCCGAACAGCAAACGGGGCGCGCGCCGCTCGCGAAGCGGTTCGCAGAGTGCCTCGGCAAGGGCTCTCTCCGAGCGATCTTCTCGGCTGCTCATCAAAATCCGCCCGCGGAGCAGGAGCAGGTAGTCCCCGCCCCGCCGCCGCAGCTCGAGCTTGCCCTGACGCCCCTCCGCTTCGCCGACCGTCTCCCAGACCTGCATGGGGAGTCGTTAGCGAATTTGCATTTCTACCTGCGCGCAGGTAGACCCTCGCCGATGGCCGAAGCCCCCCTCGCGCCCGCCCAAACGCCCCGCACGCGCACCACCGGCACCCGGAACTTGATTCTCGCCGCTGCGGAGGACGAGTTCGCGACGCGCGGGTTCTCGGCGACGCGCCTCGAAGACGTCGCCGCGCAGGTCGGAATCCGGCGGGCCTCGATCGTCTACTACTTCCGCGACAAGCAGGAACTCTACGATGCGGTCTTCGCGTCCGCGGTCGGCGGGCTGTACGCAGAGGTGGCCCCGATCCTCGAGGGCTCCGGCGCACTCGGCCCCAGAATCGAGGCCGCCGTCGCTGCGTGGGTCGACTACGTGACGGTACGTCCGGCCCTTCCGTTGCTGTTGCTGCGCGAGTTCGCGGACGCGGCGCGGGGACACGAGACCCTGCGGCGGCACACCGAGCCATTCTTCGAACTGGCTGGGCGCCTGGTGCGCGAGGGCCGCGGCGACCCGTTCTTCTCGGACGCGCTCCCGGCCGCCCAGATCGCGAGCGCGGTCGCCGGAACCAGCGTCTTCTTTCAGGTGGCCCTGCCCGTCTTCGCACCCGACTCCAGTGCCCCGGCGAGCGACGCCGCGAGACTCGAACATCGCGAGCAGCTGCTCGCGTTGGTCCGCCGACTTCTCGGACGGGCTCCTCTGGAGGCGGTATGACCGCGCGCTACTTCCTGGGACTCGACTGGGGCAGCGGGGGTGGCCGGGCCGTCCTCATGAACGTGGCGACGGGTCACGCCCGGTCCGCGCGACGGGCTTGGCGGACCGAGGCCGTGGCGGGCACGAACGGGCTCGGCTGGACGCTCGACGCGCAGGCTGCCCTGGCGGCTCTCGGGGAGGCCACCCGCGAGGTGGTGCTCGCGACAGGCGCAGACGCAGCAGAAGTCACGGGAGTCGCGGTGACCGCCCTCCGGTTCGGACAGGTCCTCGTTGGAGGTGACGGCTCCGTGATCGAGGTCGCCGCGAGTCGTGACGCGCAGGCGGTCGGCGAGTCGCTTCGACTCGGGGCCGATGCGCCCCGAATTCAGGAGGTCACCGGGCATTGGCCGCTGCCCATTCTCACCGGACCGCGCTTGCAGCGCTGGGGAAATGTCGGCGCACTCGCCCCTGGCGTCCGAACGGTGGCTCTCAGCGATTGGGTTGCATTCGCGCTGTGCGGAGAACTCGCGACCGATCACACTCAGGCAAGTGCGAGCGGTGTGTTCGATGTGCGCGAGCGGAGCTGGGCTCGCGATGAATTGAAACGGCTGGGGATCCCGGCCTCGGCCTTCCCCCGGGTCGTGTCCCCGGGCACGCGGCTCGGCGGCCTGGCCCCACACGCGGCGGAATCTCTGGGTCTTGGGGCCGGTACTCCGGTGGCGGCGGGCGGAACGGACAGTGCATGCGCCCTCCTCGGAAGTGGTGCGTGCGACGACGGGGCGCGCGCGATCATCGCGGGGACGACCGCACCGGTCCTGGCGGTGACCGACCGAGCCGTGACCGACCCACGGCTCTTCACCGAACTCCATGTCGCCCCGGAGCGCTGGATGATCGACAGCAACTCGGGCCCTGTCGGCCAGTCCCTCGAATGGCTCGCGACGGCGCTCCTCCCGACCGATCGCGCACCTGTGGCCAGACTGCTCGGAATGGCTGCGAGCCGGGAGCCCGGCGCCGCGGGCCTGGCCGCGAGCGTGGGGGCACAGGTACTCGATGCGCGCGACATGCATCTGCCGGTCGGCCACTTCCGCTTCTCTCCGGAGGTTCACGCCGCGGGCGAGGACGGGCGAGCCGACCTCGCGCGAGCTGCGGTCGAAGACGTGCTCTTTGCGTGGCGCGCGAACCTCGAGCAGCTCGACGAGGTCGCGAGCGCCCCGGACGGCGCTGTCGCCCTCGCCGGGGGGCTCAGTCGCAGCGACTTCATCGCGCGCACGCTCGCGGCCGTTTCGGGGCGAGCCGTCGCTGCGGGCGAATCGATCGAGAGCGCCGGAATCGGCGCGGCGCTATGTGCTGCGGTCGGCGCGGGCGAGTTCGCGGATCTGCAGGAAGCGCGTGCTGCGCTCCCCGTGCCGCGCGCCACCTTCGAGCCCGACACCGACGTGCGCGCGCAGTACGACGACCTGTACGGCGTCTGGCAAGAAGAGCGCCTCGCGCGCGTCGAGTTCGATGCCGGAACGGAACGCCGCGCACTCGCGCGTTTGTTCGGCGGCGAAGGCGCCCCGACCCGCCGCTCCGGCGCCCGAGCGCCGCGCATTCTGGCTACCTGCGACCTCGACGCTCCCGCGCAGGCCGCGCTCGCTCGCGTCGGGCCGACCGAACACCAGAGCTACCGCGAGCACGGGCGCCTTCTCACCGGGGAGGCTCTCGAACGGGCACTCGACGGCTACGACGTCTTCGTGACGGAGATCGACCTGGTCGATGCTCGCGTACTCGCCGCCACCCCGGGGCTGCGCGTCGTTGCGTCGTGCCGCGGAGACGCCGTCAACATCGACGTGCCCGTGTGCACTGCCCATGGCGTCCCGGTGCTGAACACGCCGGGCCGGAATGCGGATGCGGTCGCCGACCTGACCGTCGCATTCGCGCTGATGCTGTCGCGACAGCTGCCCGCCGCAGCCGCATTCTTGCGCGACGAGTCTGTCGCCGCAGGCGACATGGGCAAGATGGGGCAAGCCTTCACGCAGCTGCGCGGACGGGAGCTCGGGGCCCGAACCGTAGGTCTGATCGGCTTCGGCGCAGTCGGGAGAGCGGTCAGCGCGCGCTTGCGTGCCTTCGGAACCGACATCCGGGTCTACGATCCGTTCGTGTCGGCCGAAGCGATCGCCGCGGAAGGGGGCACCCCGGCCTCACTCGAAACCCTGCTCGAGTCGGCCGACATCGTCAGCCTGCACGCGCCCGTGACCGATGCCACCCAAGGACTGATCGGGAGCGAGGAACTCGCCCGAATGCGGCCCGGCACCGCGCTCGTCAACACGGCCCGCGCGGCGCTCCTCGACGAGGCTGCGCTCGCCCGCGCGCTCGAGTCGGGCCATCTCTCGGGTGCCGCGCTCGATGTCTTTTCCGTCGAACCCCCGGGCAGCGACCACCCGCTGCTGCGCCATCCGCAGGTGATCGCGACCCCGCACGTGGGTGGGAACACGGTCGAGGTGGCGGGGCACCAGGGACGGATCGTGGCCGCGGACCTCGAACGGCTCCTGCGTGGCGAGCGCCCGCACTCGATCCTCAATCCCGAAGTTCTCGACTCGTTCGACTGGGGGACCGAACGCGCGGTGCTCGACGCAGGTCGCCTCGCGGAGCTGGCGAACGCGCCGGCGCCGGTGGTTTCGGACCTGCAACGAGACGCTGCCGCTCCGCGGGAACCGGCCGCTGCGAACGCGGCGTCCAGCGGCCGACTCTCGGCTGCCACGCGCGAGAAGATGGGACGGATCCTCGCCGGGTTCGTCGAACGGGCTACCGCCTCAGAGGTCCTGCGCGACCACTCGCGGCGAACCGACGTGACACTCCACTTCAGGATCCCGGACCTCGGAAGCGAATTTCACTTGCGTCTCGCCGGGGGCCGCGTGACCGGGACCGTGGCCGCACCGAAAGAGCGCGCGGAGGTCGAGCTCAAGTTGGCGGCGGACGTGCTCGACGGCATGTTCACCGGTCGGATCAACGCGATGCAGTCCGCCATGGACGGCAAGCTCTCCTTTACCGGCGACACCGCAAAGGCGATGACGCTCCAGGATCTTCAAGGCGAGTTGTCGCACTGCTACGGCGCGGCCCGTGCCGAAGTGGGAGATCCCGGCGACCTGCTGCTCGCGGAGGTCGCCACACCGACCTCGACGACTCCAATCGACGACATCCGTGCCGACATCGTCCAGACGGTCAACGAGCTCTACGCCCAGGAGTTGATCACCGCGACCGGCGGAAACGTGAGCGCGCGAGAGCCCGGCGCCGATCGCATCTGGATCACTCCGAGCCAGTTGTTCAAGGGCGACCTCCGACCCGAGGTCCTGGTTCCGCTGGCACTCGACGCGACCCCACTCGATCCCGATGCGCGCGCACCCTCGAGTGAACGTAAAATCCACTGCGCGATCTACGAGGCGCGACCCGAAGCCAGTGCCGTGATCCACAGCCACGCGCCGAACGCGACGATCCTCGCGAACACCGATCTCCCCTTCCTGCCGATTTCCACCGAAGCCGCGTTCTTCGGGAACATCCCCAGGCTCCCGTTCATCATGCCGGGGACCGACGCTCTGGCCGTGGCGGTGGGCGAGGCCGCGCGCGAGGAATGGGCGATCTTGATGAAGAACCACGGGTTGATCGTCGCGGGTCGCTCTCTGCGGCGTGCCGCGGACATGAGCGAGATCATCGAGCGGACGGCCGAAGTGATCCTTGGCTGTTATGCCGTCGGGCGCGAGCCGCCCGTCCTGCCGGATGACGCGGTCGAAACGCTCCGAAAGATGGGCGACCTCATCGCGTAGCGTCGGCGAGCTCTACCAGCTCCGCGAACGAGGCCGCGATCATGTCGCGAAACTCGGCGAGATCGGGCACCTGGTCGGGATCGGCCGTGAACCCCCAGAACAGGCCGCCCGCGTAGCTGAAGAGCGCCACTCCGAGCCCCTGATTCGGGAGCAGATTGACGACGGGGTAACAGGCTCGCGCGCGTGCGCCGATCAGATAGAGCGGAATCTGCGGCCCCGGCACGTTGGTCACGACCAGGTTGTACGGCCGACCCCGTGTGGAGAGCCGGACGGAGAGCGAAAGCAGCCCCGAGCCGGTCCACTTGCTCACCGCAGCGAGGACTTCGGCACCCAGCGCTTGCCGTGAGTGCTTGAGGCCTTCGGTGGTTTCATGAATCCGGGCGAGGCGCCTCACGGGATCCGGTTCGTCGACCGGGAGTTCCGTCATCCAGAGGGCGATGTGGTTCCCGGTCTCGCCCCGATCTTCGGTCGAGCGCAGACTGACCGGCACATTGGCCCGGAGCCTCAGGTCGTCGAGCGGCACCCGGCGCCGGGTCAGGAAGCGCCGCAGCGCACCGGTCACGGTGGCGAGCACCACGTCGTTGACGGTGCCACCGAGCCGATCCTTGACGTTCTTCACGTCGGCCAGCTCCATGTCGAGCCAATCGAATGCGCGATGCGGACCGAGAGGACCGTTGAGCGGCGTATCGGACGCCGAGCGGAGGCCGGCACCGAGCGCTTCTCCGACAGCGCCGAGACCCTCTCGCACCGTTTCCACGACGGATCGCGGGTCGCGCAGTGCGTCGGGCGCCTCGCCCCACAGAAGTCCCGCACCGGCCGTGCGCTGCCGTAGCTCCTCTGCCAACAGCGCGGCCGCACCGGGTTCCGGACGCGCCTCCCAAGCCGACTCCGGATCGAGCCGTTCGTCGTCGTCGCCACGCAGCAGGACCGCCATCAGGTCGACCCCTGCCACCCCGTCGATCACGCAGTGGTGGACCTTCTGCAGGAGCGCGAGCTGGTCGCCGCCGCCGAGCCCCTCGATGACCCACAACTCCCAAAGCGGGCGGCTGCGATCGAGCGGCTGCTCGAGGACACGCCCCGCGAGCCGCTTCAGCTGAGCCTCGTCCCCTGGCGCCGGCAACGCGGTGTGCCGCACGTGATAGTCGATCTGGAAGTGGGCATCGTCGACCCAGACCGGTCGCCCGCTGAGCGGGATCCAGCCGAGCCGTTGCCGGTAACGCGGGATGGCGTGCAGCCTCGAGGCCACATACTTGCGGACCCGTTCGATGTCGATGCCGCCCTCCGCCGTGCGCAGCGGACCCGCATCGAGGACCAGCGCTGCGGCCACGTGCTGAGGGACGCCGGGGCCCTCCAGATCGAGGAACGTGGCGTCCTGGGCGCCGAGGGCTTCGAACCAAGGCTCCGGGATCGCGTCTGTCATCGTCCGGTCAGCGTAGCGTCGGACCGGCGACGCATCTCGTGCAGGAGGATCGCGCCCGCGCTGGTCACATTGAGAGAGGTCGCCTCGCCCTCCATCGGGATCGAGACGGTCACATTGCAGAGCTCCCGGACCGCGTGGCTCATTCCCGAGGTTTCGCTGCCGAGCACGAGCGCCATGGCGTCGCTGATCGGGGCCTCCGCCAACGGGCAGTCTGCGCGAGCGCTCGTACCCCAGACGGTGAGTGCGCGGCCTGCGCGGCGCAGTTCAGCGAACCACTCGCCGAGCCGCCGTGGCGACTCGAGACGTGCGACCGGCACGGAGAACGACGAGCCCGCGCTCGCACGCACGACGCGCGGATCGTACGGGTCGCACGCGTGGCCCAGCACGATCAAGCCGTGCACGCCGAACGCATCGCATGTGCGGAGCAGCGCACCGAGGTTCCCGGGGCTGCCGGGCCGGTCCGCGATCACGACGCGCAGGCGTTCCGGGTGCGGGATGCGCGAGAGCGAGTCCTCCGGCATTCGCCAGATCGCCACGAGCTCGGACGGTTCGTCCTTGTCCGAAAGCTCGCCCAGGGAGTCCGCGGGAACCTCGAACACCCGAGCTCCGGGCGCCCCTTCGAGGATCTCCGTGGCCCAGCGGGAGAGCGGCTTCTCGCGCGCGTACAGCCAGGCGAGGCTCTCCCAGCCGCGGCTGCGCCCCCGGTCGAGCGCTCGGACGCCTTCGGCGAAAAACGCTCGTTCGCGCCAACGAGCGCGCCGGCTCCGCTTGAGAAGCGCCGCCCGCTCGAGAATTTCCCGCACTCTGCGTTCCGTGGCTGGCTCCCCTCGTCGCCCGTCTGGCGGGCCTCCGCACCTGCGTGCGGGGCGAAGGAAAACTTAAGGGTCCTCCCCTACCCTCCGCACCCTTTCCCGGCTCTGGCCCGGGATCCTCGAGGAACGTCCCGAGCTTGGAACCGCAGACCCCGCAATCGAGTCCGCTTCCGGAAGCCTCCGCGGCGGGCGTACCCGCTCCCTATGGCGGCTGGCTGGCCGCAGCCGTCGTCGTGGCCGTGGCCATCCGGTGGCTTCGCTGGGAATCTACTGCGGTTCTATTCAACGATGGACCCGTCTTTCTCGCACTCGCTCGCGCCGCCGCCGCGGGCGACTGGGCTTCGCTGCTCGCGCACCCGTTTCATCCGTTGTACCCGCTCGCGACCGCCGCGGTCCACGCCATGGGATCTCCAATCGGGCTGGGTTGGGAGTCGGCCGGCGCACTGACGTCGGCCCTCGCGGGCGGCGGCGCGGTGCTCGCACTCTACGCATTCGTCCGCAGAGCGTTCGGCCCCCTCGAAGGAATCGTGGCCGCGAGCCTGCTCGCCCTCCACGCGACCGCGATCGAACAGAGCGGCGATGTGCAATCCGAGGGTCTCTACCTCGCCTTCTTCCTGGCGTCTTCCGCCGCGCTGTGGACGGCGCTCGCCGAGCGCCGCGCCCGCGCCGCGTTCGTCGCCGGGCTCGCGTCGGGGCTCGCGTACCTGACGCGCCCCGAAGGTCTTTCTCTTGCCCTCGTCGGGGGCGGGATTGCGCTCGGTCTCTTCGCGCTACGCCACTGGACCTGGCGGTCGACACTCACATGGGGCCTCGCTCTCGGCTTCGGCGCACTGCTCTGTGTGGCGCCCTATGTCGGCGCCCTGTGGTGGGAGAGCGGCGAGTTCTGGCTGACCCGCAAGAAGTCGGTCGCCTGGGTGGCCGGAATCGACGGCCCGCCGCGCCATTTCTCGGGAGCACCCACCGTCGAACCCGACTGGAACAGACTCTCGCTCCCTGCGGGAGTCGAAACTCCGGGGCGCCGCGGGGCCGCGCTTCATGAGGCCGACAAGTCCTTGCACCCGCGCCTCCGTGCAGAACGTGAGCGCGCCGAGGCCATTCGCACAGGGGTAGTGCCGCCGCTCCTCGAGCGGGCCGGAACCGCCGGGCTGGACTTGCTTCGCACCAGCTGGCGCACCCTGCGATACGAAGTGCTCCTGCTGCTCCTCCTGGGTCTCCTCGGATCGCGGTCCGACGGATTGCGCGCGCGTCCCGGTCTGAGGGCCGCGTTCGTCGGGTCGGTCCTTGGCTTCCACGGATTGATGCTCTTCGGCCTCGCCCTCAACGTCGGGTACGTCAGCTCTCGCCACGTCCTGCCCCCACTCATGCTGCTCCTCGGCTACGCAGCCGTCAGCATCCCGGTGCTCACCCGAATGCTCGACTCGCGGCTCGGGCAGCCACGCCCGGCCGCGATCGTCCTCGCCCTCGTGCTGGTGGGCGGCGTCGGCATGGCCAAGAACCTGCGGCCCGAAGGCCGGGACGAGTTGGCGGAACGCCGCGCAGCGGAGTGGCTGCGAGAGAACGCGGAGCCACCCGGCCCCGTCGCGACCCGAAAGCGTCGAGTCGCCTACTACGCGGAGCTTCCTTTCGTCCAGCTGCGCGACAAACCGCTCGGGCGGTTCGTCCACTATCTCGACACCCACGACGTCCGCTACGTCGTCCTCAACACCCGGGATATCGTGGACTACGAGGGGCTCGAGCCTCTGCTCGGCTCATGGCTCGAGAAGCTCCACGAAGTCGAGACGGAGGGAGAATCGGCGTGGGTCCTGCGCTACGCCCCGCCCCACCGCGAGGGCGCTGCACCGCGAGACGAGGGCGCCGCACCGTGAGCGTGCCTGCGCTGGGAGCCACCCGGGTCGTCTTGCGCTCTGCGCATCTCTTTCTGGCTGGCGTGAAGGCCACGTTCGTATTTCTTGCCACCGGGCTGCGCAACGGCCCCCGGCACCGCGAAGCCTGGGAGCTCGCTTGCGGCCGCGCGGCCGTCTCGATCTGTCACGAACTCGGTGCCACATTCATCAAGGTCGGTCAGATCGCATCGACGCGGGCCGACCTCCTCCCGGCTCCGCTGATTGCCGAACTCGCGACCCTGCGCGACCGGGTTCCGCCCTTTCCGTTCCAGCGGGTTCGCGAGATCGTCGAGACCGACCTCAGTCGCCCACTCGAATCCTTGTTCGTCACGTTCGAGGAAGAGCCCGAGGCGGCGGCCTCCGTCGCCCAGGTCCACCGCGCGACCCTCGCAGATGGAACCGTCGTCGCGGTCAAGGTTCGGCGCCCCGACATTGCCGCAAAGGTCGAGCTCGACCGGGCGATTCTGCTGTTTCTCGGGCGGGGCCTCGAACGGCTCGTACCCTCGCTGCGATTGATCGCGCTCGAGGGCTCCCTGCGCTCGTTCTGCGACGCGGTCGAAGAGCAGCTCGACCTCCGAGCCGAGGCAGAGAACAACCTCCGCTTCGCGGCGAACTTCGCTTCCGACCCGGAAGTCCGCTTCCCGCGGCTCCACCCGGAGCTGTGTTCCGGCGCGGTTCTTACCATGGAGTACATCGACGGCGTCCACGAGCGCGACCTCGAGGCCTCCGAGGTTGATGTGCGCGGTGTCGTCGAGTCCGGCATGCGCTGCGTGTGCCGGATGATCTTTCTCCACGGTTTCGTCCACGCGGATCTGCATCCTGGAAACATGCGTTTCCTCGCGCCAGCAACGGTCGTGCTCCTCGACCTCGGCCTCGTCGGGCGCCTCGAAGACGAGGATCGGCTCCGCACCGCACGGATGCTGTTCGCGTTCGCGACTGGAGACGGGCGTACCGTCGCGCGGATCTTTCACGACTCCTCACGCCACGCGGCACCGCCCAGCTATGCAGCGTACGAGGACGAGCTCGCCGAGTTCGTCGGAGCGCTCCACCGCCGCGGCATGTCCGACGTCCAGCTGACGCTCGAGATCGGTCGCTTGTTCGACGTCCTCCGGCGACACCGCGTGCAAGCGCGCAGCCACATGACGATGGTCAATCTGGCCTTGATGACCGCGGAGGGTCTCGGCAAGCGGCTCGCGCCCGAGCTCTCCCTGGCCGACGAGGCTCTCCCCTACCTCGCCGAAGCACTCCGCGCGGGGCCCGCCACAGGCTGATCGGGAGGCCGGAGCCAACTCCAGACGAACGCCACCGCGAGATTCGCGACGAGCCCGATGACCCCCATGTGGACGCCCCCGAGTCGCTTGGCCCCGAGCAGCGTCCCGCCCGCGGCAATCGCGGTCCCGACGACCACGCCCGCGAGACACCCGGCCGCTCCGAGTCTCCGCCAATGGAGGGCGAGCAGGAACGCCGGGACGCACTGAATCAACAGCTCCATCTTGAGTTCGATGAGACGCCAGAGAGTGAGCGGGGGCGCGAGTGCGACGAGCGCCGCCCCGCCCATCACGAGGGCCGCAGCACGCTTGCCGAGGCGGGTGGTCGATGGAGCCCCGCTCGGTCGCCCGAAGAGATCGACGGCGATCAGGGAGCCCAGCGACAGCAGCACGGAATCGGCCGTGGACATGATCGCTGCCAGCGCGCCGATGAACACGACGATCGCCATCGCGCGCGAGCCCGGGCCTTCTTCCGCCCAGGCGCCCAGCAGCCGCGGCATGACGGTGTCGGCTTCGATCGCGCCGAGGCCCTCGAAGCGTGTGATCGCTGCGAGACCGATCAACGTGACCACGAGAGTCGTCGTGAGCGGCATGAAGCTCATCAGCGCGAGCGCTCGCCGCAGAGAACCCGCACTCCGAGCCGCGAACACACGCTGGATCGCCTGCGGGTAGAGCACGCTCGCGAGCCCGAGCAACACGATCGTGCTGGCCCAGTTCATTCGCTCGAGCGTGTCCGGAACGGCGACCGCAGCCGGACGGAGCTCGGCGATTCTCCGAGTCGTCGCAGCGATCCCTCCCCCGTCGGCGAGAAGCCAGGCGAGGAGCACGACGAGGCCGACGAGCATCAGGATCCCCTGCGCCGCATCGGTCCATGCGACCGCCCGCATCCCGCCGCGGGTTTCGTAGAACAGGATCACTGCCGCGAGTCCGACGACACCGACCGCGAACGGCAGCGCGCCGCCCGTCACCTCGTGGGCCACGTGTCCCATGGCGACCAGCTGAGCGAGCAGGAAGTTGGCGAGCGCCAGGACCATCAGGGCCCCGATCACGACCCGCAGGGGACGCTCGGCTCTCTCTCCAGCGAACCGATGGCGGATCCAGTCTCCGGGGGTCACGAAACTCTCGCGGATCGCAATCGGCCGCAGCTTCGGGACGAGCGCATGGAAGACCACGACGATCGACAGCATGAACCCGGTCGCCATGATCCAGGAGAAGCCGCGCCGATAGGCCTCGCCCGGGTACCCGAGCAACGAGTTTCCGCTGTAGGCCGTCGCGTAGAGGGTCAGCAGCAGCACGAAGGTGCCGAGGTGCCGGGCGGCGAGGAAATGATCCGCAGGGGTGTGATCGACCCGAGCGCGCCGCGCGAACTCGGAGACGGCCACGAGGAGGACGAGGTAGAAGCCGAGTGCGATCAGCCCGAGCGTCCCGAAGCTCATTCGGCCTCATCCTCGGGGATTTCGGTCAGAAGCCACGCCACGGCGTTGAGGATCGCGGCGCCGAGATAGCAGGCGATGGCGACCGCCACCCAATCGGGAAACCCGAGCCAGAGCTCCGGCTCGGCGCCGGCCGTGCGATACCACGGAATCGAGAGCGCGTAGAGCACCGCGATGGCTCCGAGCAGGAGTCGCCGGACGATCTGGCGGGTGCGCGCGTCCCCCATCCCCGGTTGAGTAGCACTCCGGAGTGAGACTGTGTCGCGTGCCCCTGCCCGCTCAGAGCAGGGAGAGTTGCGGCGCCGGAGCGAGGCAGGCCGGGTCGTCGTGCCGGGGGCTGTTCACCCGGTCGTCGACCGCGTGAATTTCGAAGCCCGCTGCGAGATCCGGCGCGGGAAGGCTCAGTGCAACCGCGGGCTCACGTTGCTCGGGATCGAGCCACGCATCCCAATGCGCGGCGGGGACCAGCGCCGGCATCCGGTCGTGGAGGTCCCGCAACACCGGGTGCGCCGCGCACGTGAGCAAGGTGAATGACTCGAGGGGCCCCTCGGGACCTTCCCAGCGCTCGTGGAGCCCGGCGATCGCGAACGGCTCGCCGCCCGCGAACCGGACGTGGTGCGGCTCGCGAAGGGTTCCGCGCCGCCGCCATTCGTAGAATCCATCCGCGGGCGTCAGGCAGCGCCGACGCGCCACCGCGTCGCGGAACGCCGGCTTCTCGGCTGCGGTCTCGATCCGGGCGTTGATCGTCCGACTCGCGATGCTCCGATCCTTGGCCCAGTACGGAACCAACCCCCAGCTCTTCAAGGCCGTCGTCCGCCGGCCACCCTCCGCCACGATCACGGGCGCCTCCTGCGTGGGGGCCACATTGAAGCGGGGCTGAAGCCCAGCAAGATCCCCCGGATCGAGCCCGAACGCGTCGGCAATCTCGGCCGGGCTGCGAGTCAACGTGAAGCGGCCGCACATGCGGTTAGAATACCCGCCCGCCAACCCATGACCGAACCCAGACTTCTCGCAGAAGCCGAACGGGCCTCGCTCCCGATGCTGATCCTCCGCTCGGGATGCGGCGGCGTCCTGATGGGCCTCGCCAATCTGGTGCCCGGGATTTCCGGCGGCACGATGCTCCTCGCCGCAGGGGTCTACCCGGCCTTCATCGAAGCGATCGCCGAAGTGACCCGGTTTCGGCCACGGGTGCGGCACTTCGTCCTGCTCGGCACCGTCGCCCTCGCGGCGTGCCTCGCGATTCTCTTCCTCGCGGGTCCGACGAAAGAGCTCGTCGTCGAGCGGCGTTGGGTCATGTACAGCCTCTTCATCGGCTTGACGCTCGGCGGACTTCCTCTGGTCTGGCGCCTCGTAGTTCCGGCGACCCCGGCAGTCTGGGGGGGCGCAGCGTTCGGCTTCGCGCTGATGGTGGTGATGGCTCTCGCGCCGGGCGCGGGAACCGGCTCCTCGGGCCCCGAATACGGCTGGCTGTTTCTGTCGGGAGTCGCGGGCGCATCGGCAATGATTCTCCCCGGGGTCAGCGGGGGCTACCTGCTCCTGCTACTCGGACAGTACGTGGCGATCCTCTCCGGGATCGATGCGCTCAAGTCGGGGTTGCTCGAAGGCGGGGGAACCGATGCGCTGGCCGCCGGTCTTCGGGTCGTCATCCCCGTCGGTCTCGGAGTCGTCCTCGGGATCGCCGTGGTCAGCAATCTCATCGAAGTCGCGCTCGAACGATTCGCGAAGGCCACCCTGGGTGTGCTGCTCGGACTCCTGCTCGGGGCGGTCGTCGGACTCTGGCCGTTCCAGGAGAGTGTTCGCCCGACCCCCGGCGACCTGTACGAGGGCGAGGCGCTCACGGCGTCGGCCATCGAGGCGCTCGATCCCGAAGACTGGCCGCTCGAACGTTTCTCTCCGAGTCCGGGACAGGCCGCGGCCTCGGTCGGGCTCGTTCTGCTCGGCCTCCTGGGGACCACTGCGATCGGACGGCTCGGCCAGGCCGGACACGGATCCGGCGCCGGGGATCCGGCGTCACCGGGAGCTTCTGGGTAGTCGCGTACCCATCTGCACCGCACCTGCGCGCGCGGTGCCGGAGATCCGCGAGCGGCAATCGGGCCCCCATCTCCCCGCACTCCCGCAGGAAATTCGGGACGGAGCCCGGCCCGGCCCCGATTGCACGCTTCTTGCAGTCTTCACCCGTTGGAATACTGCGCGGAGGCTCTCATGCGGAAGCAGCTCGGTCCCCTGGTTCTCGTCGCACTCCTGGCGCTCTCGCTGGGGTGCGCGTACTCGAACGTCCAAAGAGACATCGAGCGCACGCCGACCATCAACACCGGGGCGGGCGCAACGGTGCTCATGCCGGGCCAAAGCGCACCGATGCTGCCTCCCGAGGCCTACATGAACGCACCTCCGGGGGTGCAGTCGGCTCGGACCCCGGCGGCGACGGGGCAGCCGGCCCCTGGAGCCCCCGTTCCGGGTCAACCGAATCCTTCGGCCGCACCGTACGCCGGCGCGCCCGGCTACGCGCAACCCGGGATGCCGGGAGGACCGCCGATCGCGACTTCACCGAACATCAGCTTCATTGGCGGCGCGGACGTCGACGTGAAGCGACACCAGGAGTTCCGCCAGGAGCCGTTGATCATCAAGGCGTTGCTGGCCCCGTTTGCCGTCGTCGCGTACCCGTTCAAGAAGGCCTACGAGGCGCTCCAAGGGGACCCGGAGCCGGTCATCGTGCCCGAGGCCGCCCAAGCTGCACCCCAGACCGCGTCCGACTACGATCGGGCTTTCGAGGAAGCGCAGCTCCGCGAACTCGAACGCCAGCTCGCTCCGGGAGCCGGCGCTCCCCCCGCCGCGGTCCCGCCCGGCGCGGCGCCACACGCGGCTCCGCCCTACACGGCGGCTCCCCCCTCATCCGGCGCGCGGACGCGACCGTCCTCGATCAGCGACGAACTCGCGCGCCTCCGAAATCAGGTCCAGCCGCGCGGGCAGCTCGCAGCCCCCGCAGCGACTCCGCCGGGCACGGCACCCCAGCGCAAGGCGGTCGCCGACCGCGTCGGCGACCGCGACCGGGACGGGCGACCCGATCACTGGCAGTACCGCGATGGCGAGACCCTCGTTCGTGAATTGTTCGACGAGGACGGCGACGGCCGGGTGGATCGCACGCTGCAGTACGACGCCTCGAGCGGCCAACGAAGCCGTCTCGAGGAGGACGCGGATCACGACGGGCGCGTGGACTCCTGGGTCGAGTATCGCCAGGGTGCGGTACACCGGCGTCGCGCGGACACCGACGGCGATGGGGAGCCCGATGCGTGGACTTTCTACCGGGCCGGGGAGATCGCGCGCCACGAGCAGGACCGCGATGGGGACGGGTTCCGCGATCGAATCAGCTTCTACGACGCGGGCCTCCTCGTGCGCGAAACCGAAGACCGCAGCGGCGATGGTCGCCCCGATCAGATCACGTGGTACGACAGCGCCGAACAGCCGATCCGGCGAGACGAGGATCGCGACGGGGACGGTGTGGTCGACGTCCGCTCGTTCTATGAGGACGGTCGGTTGGCACGTCGCGAGCTCGCAGACGAGGGGGGCGCGGGCGAGGCGATCGACGAGGAACAACTCCGATCCGAGGGCTGGTTCTCGGACGGCGACGAGTCTCCGACCACGGTGATTCGCTGATGCCCAGCCGGCCGAGTCACGCGGTCGGGTTCTTGCTGGGATTCTGGCTCGCGCTGGTCGCGTTCCTGTCGCTCGTCCCCGCCGCGGCACACGGCGCGGGCACTCCCGATCCGGAGCTGGCACGACTCGAGTCTCTGCTCGCCGGATCCGTCAACGGGTACCGCGGCCAGCACCGCTTGATCCCGCTCCTGCGCCGCCCGGATCTCGACGCCGTCGCGCGCGCGCACAGTCGCGACATGGCCGCTCGAAACTACCTGGCACACCGCTCTCCCGAGGGCGCCGATTGGGTCGCGCGGCTCGGGTCGGCGCGCGTCGAGGGATTCGCGATGGCCGGCGAGAATGTCGGGGTCACTTCCCGGAACCCTCCCAACGAAGAGATCCTGAACGGCTGGATCCACTCCACCGTCCATCGCGAGAACTTGCTCGCCCGTCCCTACAACGCGACCGGGATCGGCATCGCCCGCGCAGCGGACGGCTCTCTCTACTACACGCAGCTGTACCTGAGCTTCCCGGTCGACCCCTGACCAGGCACGCGCCTTCGCACCTGGCTCGGGCGGTGCTAGCGCGGAAACGCCACCGAGATGCGTCGGTCGTTCCAGTACACGTCCATCGCCTCTCCCGAGTCCATCGCTTCGGGCAGAATGACGTAGCCGAGCACCACCTCGTCGGCCTCGAGTTCGCCCAGGTGGCCCTGCAGGACGCCCAACTGGCGCGGATCGTCAGAAGTCGGCTGGAACGTCAGGTGCTCCTGCACGAATGTCAGGTTGGCGTGGAACGGCTCCGCCTGCATCGACACCGCCGTGAACACGACCACGTCCCCCGAGCCGATGCCGCCGCGGGTCTGCCAGGCCGTCGTGAGGCGATCTTCCACCGAGGTGGAGCGCGCGAGCGCGACCCGGAACACGCCCCGGCCATCCGCGGTCGAGCGCTGGAACGCCGCCGGCGTCAGCTCCTGGGAGAGTTCGACCAGCTGGTACAGATCGCGTAGCTCGTCATCCCCGAGCCCCAGGTCGATCGGGCCGACCGGACCGGGTCCCGCGCTCACCGGCGGAAGCGCCCCGGTCGACGGATCGGGAAGCCGCGCTGCCTGCGTCGAGGCCGCGCCATCGGCGGCCCCTTCGTCGTGGAGCGCCCGAATGTCGCGAGCCGAGTCGATCAGATTGTACGGATTATTCTGGCTCTGCAGCTCGTTGTAGACCTGCCAGGTGTACGGGTGCGGCAGATAGGCCGGCCGAAGCGGAGGCACTTCGTGCGGTTCGACCTCCTTCGCGCGCGAGCACGGCGGCGCCATGCCGTCCGGAGCGATGAAGACGCTGCCATCGGGGCACACCCCGGTCAGTGCCGCTGCAGGGAGGGAGAACATCGGGACGGCCGCGAACACCAGCACCGCCGGAAATCGCCACTTCAGCATGGAGAGCCTCTGCTTCTGGAGCTCTCAGACTAACCCGAAAAACGCTTAGAAATCAAACAGATCGAGATGTATCTGAAGGTTCGACAAGAACTCCTGGCCGGCGCTTTCGACGCTCCGACGCGGGGTCCCGCGGCCTTTCTGCAGGCCGCTTGCGCCCGTGAGATTTTCGCGGGAGGCGCCCCCGTCCCCGACCCGGTGCCGCCTCCAACCCCGCCACGTGCTCCTTGAGGGTCTGGAGTTCCTCACCCTTCACCGCGCGTGCATCCCCGGGCCTCAGTGCGCCGAGTGCCAGCGGCCCGACACGAAGGCGCGTCAGCTGGACGACACGATGGCCCAGCTGCGCGCATGCGCGCCGAATCTGTCGGTTGCGGCCCTCCCGGAGCACGATGCGAAGGACGCTCGCGTTGCGCTTCGGGTCGGGTCGCAACGCGGAGATCTCGGCGGGAGCCGTCCGCCCGTCGCTGAGCCAGACCCCTTCCTCGAACTTCCGGAGCGTCGACGTGCCGACCTCGCCGCGGACGACCACGCGGTATTCCTTGTCGCTCCCCCAGCGTGGGTGAAGCATACGATGGGCCAGATCCCCATCGTTCGTCAGCAGAACGAGCCCCTCCGAGTCCCGATCGAGACGCCCGACCGGAAAGAGCCTCCGGCGTTGAGCGGCCGCGGGGACGAGCCCCAGAACGGTGGGGCGACCCTCGGGGTCGTCCCGCGTCGTGACGACGCCCATCGGCTTGTGTACGACCCAGTACTCCAGGGGCTCCGCGCGGACCGTTTCGCCGTCGACCGCCACGCGGTCCACGGCCGGATCCGCCGAGTCCCCGAGGGTCGCCACCTGCCCGTTGACCGTGACGCGAGCTTCTCGGACGAGCCTCTCGCAGTGCCGGCGCGAGGCGATCCCCGCGCCCGCCAACAACTTTTGGAGCCGAACTCGCACGCGGGGGAGTTAGCAGCTTCACACCGTTCCCGCGTGCCGCGGATCCCTCGCTTCGAGGGGCGGGCGCGCGGAAGGCCGCCGGCGAGCTCTGGGGCCCGAACGCGGCTGGGAGGGTCAGCCTCCTAGTGCAGCTCGGTCGGGACCTCTTCGGCAGGCTCGGAGCCGGGGAGCCCTTCGGCCGATTCGAGCAGGGAGTCGTCTCCGAGCGCCTCGGAGCTGGGAGCGACCTCGTCTTCGGACGCCTCCGCATCCCCGTCCAACTGCTCGCGCATGAGCTCTTCGACGTCGCGCAGGCTCGGCAGATCCTCGAGCTTGGTGAGCCCGAAAACCTCGAGGAACCGCTTCGTCGTCCCGTACAGAATGGGCCGTCCGGGGACCTCGCGATGGCCGGCGATCCGGACGAGTGAACGATCGACGAGCGAACGCAGCATCGGACCCACTTCGACCCCGCGGACCTGTTCGACTTCGGCGCGCGTCGCAGGCTGCTTGTACGCCACGACCGCCAGCGTCTCGAGTGCCGCACGCGACAATCGCACCGGACGATCCTTCTGCAGTTGCTTCACCCAGCCGGCGAGATCGGGTCGCGTGCGGAGCTGATAGCCCCCGGCGACCTCCCAAAGCTCGAACCCGCGGCCTTGCTCGACATAATCGGCTTTGAGCTCTTCGACGAGCTTTCTGGCCTTGGCCGCGTTGAGACCGGGCACGATCTGCCCAATCCGAGCGGCGGCGATCGGTTCGGGCGCAGCCAGGATCAGGGCTTCGACGATTTGGCGCTGCTGTTCGGGCGTCACAGTGTCCTCACATGATCTCGGCGATGCGCTCTCGCCAGATTTCTTCACCACCCTCGGGGCCAGTGCGGAGCTGGATCGATCCGACGGGCGCACCGGTGGGTCCGGCGGTCTGATACAGATGGATCGCGCTGAGCCGCGCGAGTTCCAGAATGGCGAGGAACGTCGTCACGAGGCGGGTCCGGCTCGGAGGCGCACCGTCCGGCCCCAGCGTGAAGACGTCTTCGAATCGGGTCACGGGCGCGCCGCCAATACGCTCCATGACGGCGATCATGCACTCGTGGACCGTGAGGGTCTCGAGGTCGACCGAGTGCGTCGTCGCAATGGCGCTCGCGCGCTTGAGCACGCGCCGGAATGCATCAACGAGCTGGAACAGATCGACGGCGACCTCTCGCTCGGCATCCGGAGTCCTCTCGGGCTCGGCGCCGCGCGCCTCGAACAGGTCGCGCCCGAGGATCGGGCGCTCGCCAAGATCCTGGGCCGCCTCCTTGAACCGCTGGTATTCGAGGAGCCGCGCCACGAGCTCCTCGCGAGGATCGATCCCTTCTTCCTCTTCTTCCGGCGTCGGCGGCAACAGCATGCGGGACTTGATCCACGCGAGCGTGGCCGCCATCAGCAGGTATTCGCCGGCGGCGTCCAGGTTCAAGTCGTGCAGAACGGACACGTGCTCCACGTACTGCCGCGCGATCGACGCGATCGGAATGTCGTGGATATCCACTTCATTCGCCCGAATCAGGTGGAGCAGCAGGTCGAGCGGCCCTTCGAACACGGCCAGTTTGACCGCGTAGGCACCCGTTCCTGACGCTGATGCGGACATGAAGTCCGTAGGTTCGCTCTCGTCCGTTCGTTCCGGAACCGGCGGCAGATCGATCGACATCGGGGCTCCGCGGAGGAGGGAGCGGGGGGGATGTCGGGATGATCGCGAATCGGGAGATCGGTCGCTACCGAGACTTGGGCTTCTTCTCGTCGGGTTGCTGCTCGTCGGGTTGCTGCTCGTCAGGTTGCTTCTTTGCGGGCCGCTTTTTCTCGGGCGGGTTCTTCCGCCGGCGCAGGGAGCGGGCGGCGAGTTCGTGGGCCAGAGCCAGCAGTTGTTCGCGCGTCACCACGTCGCGGTCGAGCCACGCGGCCCGGAGCCGAACGAGGCCGCGCCCGACCGCGGGGCCTTCCAGCCCGAGTCCCACCAGGTCCGATCCGCGCACCGGCACCACGGCGTCGCGATCCTCCTGGATCCAGCGGCGGATGCGTCGACGGGCGGCTCCGCCACCACACGCGTCGAGCGCGGCGAGAGCGGTCGGATCGAGCGGAGCGAGGATCACATCGCAGGCCGCGCGGCCGCGCGCCACCTCGATATCTGCGAGCCAACGGTTTCGTTTGCGGGCGAACCGTTCGATCCGTTTCGCGGGCTCGCCCCGCACCGCGAGCCGGCGGAGTACCCGTCGGCGGAGCGGCGGTTCCAACTCTGCGAACCAGAGCATCAGTCCCGACTGCCAGACCTCCTCGGCCGGCACCTCCCCGCGACCGAGGCGTCGCAGCGGAAGCCGGCACTCCCGAGGCAAGGAGAGTCCCGGTTCGAGCGCCCCCAGGACATGCCAGTCGTCGAGGTACCGGAGCGCCAAACTCGGGTCGAGGCCGAGACTCCGATCCGAGAAGAGCTTCTCGAACTCGCTCCGAAAGCGTTCACCGCTCACTCCACCGAACGCGCCGTCACGAAGGGCCGCGCGGAGCGCCGCCCGCGTGCCGCGAGCCAGGTGAAATCCCAGACGCGGCGCGAGTCGCGCCGCTCGCAACGCCCGGGTCGGATCGTCGTGGAAACTCCTTGGATGGAAGACTCGCAGCGTCGATGCCTCGAGGTCGGCCCGGCCCTGACCCGAATCGACGATTCCTGGCCGGCCGCGAGAAGCCGCACGAGTGAGCGGAATCGCGAGGCCGTTCACCGTGAAATCTCGTCGGAGGAGATCCTCGTCGAGGGTTCCGGACCGGACGGTGGGCAGGGCTCCGGGATGCTCGTACGACTCTGCGCGAGCCGACGCGAGATCCACCACCGCGCCCTCGACCTCGATGCGGACGGTTCCGAAGCGCTGGTGTGCGACCGTTCGCGCACCGCGCGGAACTGCCGCGCGAGCGAGTTTCGCGGCCCCCGGCTCGCCCTCCCCCTCGACGACCAGATCGACGTCACGCACTCCGCGGCCGAGCAGCCGATCGCGGACGGGCCCTCCGACGAGCAGCAGACCGACCTCGCGTTTGTCGGCCTCGGCGATCAGCCGTTCGACGACCTCGCGAGCGGCTTCAGGGAGCGCGGCCACCAGGCGCGCCGGCGACGGGCCCTTCACGACGGCGACCGGGCCCCCGGGCGACGGCGGCCGCGGGGGTGCCTCTGTTCGACGGTTTCCTGCAGACGGCCGCGGCTGACGTGCGTGTAGATCTGAGTCGTCGCGAGATCTGCGTGCCCGAGCATCGCCTGAACCGCGCGGAGATCGGCACCGCCCTCGAGCAGATCGGTCGCGAACGCATGCCGCAGGACATGCGGCGAGACCCGGTCTCGCGGCAATCCCGCTCGGATCGCGAGCTGCTGCAACCGCTGAAAGAAGTTCTGACGGGTCATCGGTGTGCCCCGGCGCGTCAAGAACGCCGCGGGACTCGCCCCTTTCCGGAGCAGCGAGGGCCGGCCGTTCTCGAGCCAATCCTCGAGCGCGAGGAGCGCCGGTTCCCCGAGCGGCACGATCCGCTCGCGAGAGCCCTTGCCGATGACGCGAACGATGCCCGCGTTCCGATCGATCGCGGCGAGGGGAAGCGTGACGAGTTCCGTCACGCGCAGGCCCGCCGCGTACAGGATTTCGAGCATGGCCCGGTCGCGCAGCGACAGTGGATCCGGGCCTTCCGCCGCGCGGAGCAACGCTTCGGTCTCGTCCGGTCGGAGCACCTTCGGGAGCGCTTGCCCGCGCCGGGGCGGCAGCACCCCCTCGAGGGGATCGTTCTTCAAAACTCCGGTCGCGAGCAGCCACCGGGCGAATCGCCGGACTGCGACCAGCGCTCTCGCGCGGCTGCTCGGAGCCAATCCACGACTCTCGAGGGAGCGCAGAAAGGACGTCACGTGGTCTCTCTCGATCGCGGCCGCAAGCAGGATTCCCCCGCGCTCGAGCTCGCCCACGAAGTTCCCGAGATCCCGGCCGTAGGCCTCGACGGTGCGACGCGCGAGTCCCCGTTCGACGGTGAGGTGAGTCAGAAAGGCGTCGACGTGGGCGTCGATTCCGGCGTCAGGCATCCGGTGCCCCGTCGGCCACGGTCTGCAGCGTCTTCCGCAGCACTTCGAGGGCCGCGGGGTCGGTGAGCTTCCGGCGCGCGTTGTCCTTCAGGTAGAACGTATCGGCCACCTGGTCGAGAATCGTCGAAGCCTTGGACACATAGATCTCGAGATCCTGGCTCGTGATCGCACTGACGAGGCCGTAGAGGAGTCCAATCCTGTCGTTCGCCGTGACGTCGACGACCGTATAGAAGTCGGACTCGTCGTTCGTGACGAGGACCCGCGCCGGTTCGCGCGAGGCCGGCCCGGTGCGCCCGAACGGCCTGCGCCGTCCGCTCAGGAAGCTCTCGAGTTCGCGATCCCCGGCCAACACCGCCCGGATGATCTCTTCGTGACGCTGCCATGCGATCGCGCGTTCGTCCGGTCCGCCCGCCGGGGTGGTGACCCGATAGATTTCGAGCGCCAACCCGGATTTCGTCGTGTAGACGTGAGAGCCGAGAATGTTGATGTCCGCAGCCGTCAGCGATCCGGCCACGGTCGAATACAGGCCGTGGACGTCTCGTGTGCAGAGGATGAACTCGGAGAACCCGCCCCGCATTTCGCGGACTGCGGTCGCCAGGAGTCGCTCGGGGTCGTACGACAGCACGACCAGCGCGTGCCGCGAGATTTGAGGCGGTGTATGCGCGAGAAAATACCGGCGCGGCATTCCATCGAAGTAGCCACCGACCTGTTCGGATGAAACGCCGAGGCCAAGAAGCTCTGTGCGAGCTCCCGCTTGGCGCGCCTCGACACGGGCATCGACGAGCTCGCTCGCGACCGCGGCGTCCTCGCCGCCGGCTTCCAGGTACTCCGAGGTCCTCTCGTAGAGTTCTCGCAGCAACTGGCCCTTCCACTCCGTCCAGCCGGCCTTCGACGAGGCCCGGATGTCGGCGAACGTCACGAGGTAGAGATTCCGGAGGTTCTCGCGGTCGCCGACGACCCGCGCGAACTCCAGGATGACGCGCGGATCGGAGAGGTCTCGCCGCTGGGCGACGTGCGACATCCAGAGATGCTGTCGCACCAGAAAGAGAATCCGCTCGACCTGGTCTTCGGGGAGTCCCAATCGCTCGAGGCACCGCTCCGCCCGGACTGCACCCTTCTCCGAGTGATCGCCCCCGAGGCCCTTGCCGATGTCGTGCAACAGGCAGCCGAGAAAGACGACCTCGCGATCGGCCCCGCGGACGAGCTGGGCCAACTCTGGGTACTCGTCCTCGTACTTGCCTCGCCACAGCCGCCGCAACTCTTCCACGAGAAAAATCGAATGAATGTCTACGGTGTACGTGTGGTACATCATGTGCTGCCAGCGGCAGACCACGTGCTCCCATTCGGGCAGGTACGCGCCGAGCAAACCCACCTCGTTCATCTCCATCAGGGTCCGCATCACGCGGAACTCCGAGCCCAGGATCTCGAGAAAGACGGCCGTGGCCGCCGGGCTTCGCTGGAGCCCCTCGTCGATGACGTCGAGGTTCTCGGCCACGAGACGCCGCGCGGTTCGACTCAATTCGACCCGGTGGCGTTGCGCAACGCGGAACGCCGAAAGGAGTCGGAGCGGCTCCTGCCGAAGGTGCGTGGCGTGCGGGATCTCCAGATGGTCCCCGACGACACGGAAGCCGTCCTCGACCTCGCGCGCGGCTGGGCGCGGGCCCGGCGGGCGCGTGTGCGCGTCGCACTGCTCGATCACGATCTCGCTCATATTTCCGATCGTTCGTGCGCACCGGTAGAACTCGCCCATGAACTGCTCGACGGCGAGACTAGGCCCGTCGTCCCGGTACCCGCGTCCGGCGGCGATCTGCTCTTGATGCTCGAAGCCCATCTGGTCGACCTTGCGGCCCAGCAGGAGATGAAGCTCGTTGCGGAGTCGCCACACGAAGTCGAGGGAGGCCTCGTACGATCGCATTTCCGACTCGCTGAGGACCCCGACGTAGAGCAGGTCTTCCAGCGTCCCGACCGAAGGATGTGCCGCACACGCGACCCAGTAGGCCGTGTGATAGTCGCGCAATCCGCCCCAACCATCCTTCAGGTTCGGTTGCAGCAGGTAGAGCGATTCACCGAACTTGGTATGGCGATCTGTCAGCCCCGCGATCTGGTCCGCGACGAAGCTCGCGGCATGGTCCTGGAGATGGGCGCGCACGCCGGTTCCGAGCTGGTGCAGCGGGGCCGGATCCCCGCCGAGAAACCGGGCACCTAGCAGCCCCGTAGCGACGCTGTTGTCGTCGCGAGCCAATGCGAGCGTCTCGTCGACGTTGCGGACCGCACCGCCCACGACGATCCCCGCGTCCCAAAGCCAGTATTGGATGCGCTCGGCGAGGTTCGCAGCGAGCGGCGTCAGGTCGCCACGGTGCACGAACAGAAGATCGACGTCCGAGCGAATGGACATCTCGCGGCGCCCATACCCGCCCACCGCGACGATCGAGAGGCGATCGCCGAGATCGCCGCCATCTGCGTAGTAACGAGCCTCGGCCAACTGTGCGAGTCGCCGAAGCAGCCGGTCGACGCCGTCCGAATGGGCCTCATTGACCGCCCTCCCGGATTCGCCCCCGCGATGGAGCTCCGCCAGGGCCGCAAGCAGATCGTCGAAGTAGCGCCGGACCCCCTCTCCCGCAGAGCGGTCGAGCGCCTCGCGCGTCGCCGGATCGGCGGCCGCGTAGTCGGGAACGTAGGTATCCGGAACGGGAAGGTTCAAGGGTGGGTGACCTGAGTGCGTGCCACCACCGGAGAGCGGTGATCGCGATAGTGGAAGATTCCGGCCGCGATCGATTTTGCGAGAAGTGCAGCGTAGTCGGCGCTTCGGAGCCGGCGCGCTTCGTCGCGGTTCGTCAAGAAGCCGACCTCGACCAGGATCGACGGCATCGACGACAGGAAGAGCACGTAGAACGGCCCTCGCTTCACCCCGAGGTCCGCGACCCCGCGGTGCTCGCGTCGGACGCGAGAAACGAGTTCTCCGTGCACGCTCCGCGCGAGATCGCCCGACAAATCCCCTTGATGCGAGGCGCGGAGCCCGGCGAGAGTCCGTTGCAGCGGGTCGAGACGCGCCGCGGAGACCCCGTTCTCGTGGGCGGCCACTCGCAACGTGTGGCGCTCGTGACTCGCATCGAGGTAATACGTCTCGATGCCATGAGCACTACGCCGCGGAGCCGCGTTGGCATGAATCGAGACGAAAAGATCGCCTCGCGCGCCCTCCGCCAGCGCCGTTCGGCCCTCGAGACTGAGCGTGCGATCGCGGCTCCGCGTAAGAACGACCTCGAGGCCCTCCGCCCGCAAGTGCTCTGCCACCTGCCGCGCCAGCTTCAACGTGATGTCCTTCTCGCGGATTCCGCCCACGCCGACGGCACCGGGATCGCTTCCTCCATGACCGGCGTCGAGCACGACCGTGCGAACCGGGCGCAGCTCCGAGGAGAGCCGCGCGCCCTCTTTGGGCTCGTCGCCGGGGGCGAACACGTCCAAGACCACCCGGGGAGGTCCCGTCAGGTGCAGCAGGCGATGATGTTCGTAGCGCTCGAGATCGATGACGAGTCGCGTGCGTCGTTTCGTGTTCTGGCCGAGCCGGACGGCGCGCAAGAGACCGTCGCCCACCGGGATCGGGTCGGAGTAACGGAGCCCGATCCAGACTTCCGGCAAATCGAGATACAGGCGCTCTGGGCGATTGGCCTTCGGGTCCGCACTGAGCCGCTGGACGGTCGTGTGAACCTCGGATGTCGTTTCGACGACGACCCGGGTGTAGCCCGCGTAGGACCAATGTCGGACGTCTGTCACGTCGGCCAGACCTCGTGGCCGATCGATGCCGAATAACAGCGGGAGTGCCGCAAGGAGCGCAGCGAAGCAGATCCGTCGGCTCACGACTGGGGATCCAGCTCGGTGCGCAGCGATTGAAGCAGCAGCAGCGCGTCGATCGGCGCGGTCTTGTCGGTGTCGGCTTCTCGAATCCGTGCGAGCACGGATCGCTCGGCTGAGGTCGGACCCGGCGCAGGAGCAGGCGCGAAGAGTCCCAGCTGATCTTGACCGGGTGCCGGAGAGTCGCCACCGACCTGCGCGATGGTCGTCGCTTCGCCGCTCTCGAGCGCAGTCAAGACTTCGCGCGCGCGCGTGATCACAGGCGCAGGCAGACCCGCGAGGCGCGCCACCTGGATCCCGTACGAACGATTGGCCTCTCCGGGGACCAGCCGCCGCAGGAACACGACGTCCTCACCCCACTCCCGCACCTCAAAATGGGCGTTGCGGACCCGTGGGCGCGTCTGCGCGAGGTCGGCAAGTTCGTGGTAGTGCGTCGCGAAGAGCGTCCGCGCCCCGAGACCCGGCGTGTCGTGGAGGTACTCCGCGACCGCCCACGCGATCGATAGGCCATCGAAGGTGCTCGTCCCCCGCCCGATCTCGTCGAGGATCACGAGGCTTCTGTCCGAGGCCTGCGCAAGGATCTGGGCCGTTTCGCGCATCTCGACCATGAACGTCGATTCACCGCGCGCCAGCCGGTCCGAAGCGCCGACTCGGGTAAAGACACGGTCGACGACCCCGATACAAGCGGACTCTGCGGGGACGAAGCTTCCTATCTGGGCGAGCAACGCGATGAGCGCGACTTGCCTCAGATAGGTGCTCTTGCCGGACATGTTCGGACCGGTGAGCAACAGGATCTGGGCGGCTTCGGGATCGAGATCGGCGTCGTTGGGAACGAACTCGTCGCCGGCGTTCTCGCGAAGCACCCGCTCCACGACCGGATGCCGTCCGCGGCGGATTTCGAGCACGCGTCCGGCGTCGACGTCGGGACGAACCCAGCCGTCCTCTCGAGCCACCTCGGCAAGCGACGCGAGAGCGTCGAGCTGTGCCACTCCCCGAGCCGCGCTCTGCAACGAGACGGTATGCGAGAGTGCCTCCTGTCGAACGTTCTCGAAAATTTCCCGTTCGAGAGCTGCAGCGCGCTCGCGCGCACCGAGCACACGGTCCGCCACCTCGCGAAGTTCTGCGGTGGTGAAACGCTCGCTCCCCTTCAGCGTCTGCTTGCGCTCCCAGTCCTCCGGGACCCGCCCGAGGTGCGGACGAGTCACGTCGAAGGCATAGCCGTGCACCGGGTGAAAGCAGACTTTGAGAGTCGAGATGCCGAGCCGCTCGCGTTCGCGCGCCTCGAGGCCCGCGATCCACTCGCGACCCTTCCGCGCGGCGTCACGCAGTGCGTCGAGTTCGGGACGAAACCCCTCCCGCACGTAGCCAATTTCGCCCGCACCCCGGGAGCCACGCGCGATCGCCGGCGGATCGTCGATCAGCGCTTCGGCGATCAACTCTGCGACCGACGGCACGGGAATCGGAGCCTCGAGGAGTTCGGCGGACGGTGCGGCGTCGACGAGAGATTCGTCCCCCCCCACCAGCGCCTCCCCGACACCCGGAAGAGCGGCAACGGATCTTCCGAGAGCGGCGACGTCGCGCGGTGTCGAGCCCGGACGCGCGCTCTTGGCCAGAATCCGTTCGAGGTCTCCGACGCTCCCCAGCGCGTCTCGGAGGCGCGCGCGGACGCGGTCGCGACCGGCGAGGGAACCCACGGCTTCTTGACGGAGCGCAATCTCGGAGGGCTCGAGCAACGGATAGGAGAGCCAGCGCGCCAACAGCCGGGCACCGGGGGCGGTCGCCGTTCGGTCGATCCGTTCGATGAGCGTGTGCCGGCGGGACCGATCTTCCGCGCTCTCGAAAAGTTCGAGATGGGCACAAGTCGCCGCATCGAGAATCATCGTGTCGGAGAGCGAGTAGATCCGCAGTCGGGCGGTCTGCTGGACCGCGAAGGGTTGGTGCGCGTGGAGGTAGGCAAGCACACCCGCCGCTGCGCGGAACGCCGGGGACGGATCGTCGCGCACGAAGCCGTCTGGCTGCGCGGGTGCAGCACTCGGCTCGAAGCTCAACGGGCTGACCGGTGTGATGGCGACGTCCCCGAGTCGCGCCCGCAGGACCGCTCCCAACCTCTCGACCGCCGCGTCCGGTACGAGAACCTCTCGCGGGCCGATGCGCCCGAGTTCCTCGAGCAGCGCCGGGGAGAGGTCTGGATCCGCAGGACCCGTCGTCGCCTCGAAACGCCCGGTCGATGCCTCGAGCATCGCGAGCCCGGAGGCACTGCCGGCCTCGCCCGGCCACAACGCGGCGACCGAGACTTCGCGGCGGGCGTCGAGGCCTTCCGGATCGCCCACGAGGCCCGGCGTCACGACCTCCACGACCTCGCGCTGCACGAGCCGCTTGCCGGCCGCGAGCTTTGCGTCCTCGACCTGTTCGCAAATCGCCACGCGGTGCCCGAGCTCCGCCAGTCGCTTCACGTAGCCCGCTGCCGCATGAACCGGAATCCCGCACATGGGCACTGGATCGGATTTGCCTTTGTCGCGCGACGTCAGCGTGATTCCCAGCAACGGAGCCGCGAGCTCAGCGTCGGCCAGGAACATCTCGTAGAAGTCGCCCATCCGATAGAAGACGATCGAATCCGGGTGATTCGCCTTGATGGCCAGGAACTGGCGCATCATCGGAGTCTCGAGGGCGGACCGGCTCACTCGACTGCCCATTCGCGCGCACGAAACCAACCGCGCCGCTCGGCGACATCGATGAGGCGCCGGAACGTCTCTGCCGCCTCAGCATCGCGCCCCGCCGCCGCTTGAAGGCGACCGAGCGCGGCCAGCGCCTCCGGTTGCTCCGGGTCGACATCGAGAACCCGCTTCAACTCCCCGACTGCGCCGTCGAGTTCGCCGCGCTCGCTCAGCGCCCGCGCGAGCGCCAGCCGAGCCGCAAAGTCGTCCGGAGAAACGTCGAGCCGCGCGCGCAAGAACGTTTCGAAGCCGCGCGAATCTTCTGTGGCCGCAAAACCGGACTGGATCCGCGGATAGAGCCCCGCCGCACCGCGGCGATCGAGCTCGGCCGCCTTCCGCCAATGCTCGAGTGCGCGCTTCGATCGACCCCGCTCGGCCTCCAACTCGCCGGCCAGGATCCACGCCTTCGCGGCTTCGGGAGCCCGCTTGAGGGACCGCCGGATCGCCTTGCGAGCATCGTCTGCACGCCCTTCCTGGTGCGCAATCTCTGCGGCCTGGAGCCACAGTCGACCTTCGAGGCCACGGTCTCCGCCGCGCCAGCGGCGAGGCAGCAGCTCGAGCGCGCGCTCCGGAGAGCGAGACTCGCAGAGCAACTGCACCAGAGCGTCGCGCGATTCCTCGTCATCAGGACTTTCGCGCACCACTTCTTCATAGGCCGCTACGGCTCGTTCGAGGAAACCGCCCCCGTGAAAGTCTTCCGCGAGTCCGCGCAAAGCAAGGTTGCGCCATGGCGCAGCCACGTCCGTCCGGAGCACCAGATTCTGATGGAGCCGGATTGCACGGCCGATCTCGCCGCGCTGACGGTACACGCGGGCCAGAGCGAGATAGGCCTCGATCTGGCCCGAATCGGCTTCGACGATGGCACGCAAGTCCTGTTCGGCTGCGTCGTAGTCGCGGTCGAGGACGGAAACCAGCGCACGCCGGTAGGCGGCGTCCATCGCGCCGGGCGCGGGAGCGCGCGTCGATCCGCGCAACCACTGCAAGGGATTGCGCCAAGCACCCGGCATGCGGCTCTACCCTTGCCGGCCCGCGGCCTCAGGGCCAGCGGATCCCGGCAGGACCGGCTGCGAGTCCTCCCCGATCGGGAGATTCCGAAGCTGATGAATCTCTGATTCGAGACCCACGACCGTCTTGCGATAGCGCCTCGAAAGCAAACCGAGCCGAGCAATCTCGAAGAACAGCGCAGTGCTCGCGGCCAACGCGCCGACTCCAAACGCGCACAACAATACGATCCAGAGCTCGGCCGTCGGAGTCCTCGTGAACAAGAGGTCCACGGCGATTCTGTCGGCGTTCGCCCCGGCCAATCGATAGGCCAGGACGAACGCCGCCAGAAAAATCGCCACTCCGAGAAGTCGACGTAGAAGCTTCACGTGTCGTTCGCTCCGCTTCCTGCTCAGCTCTCTTCGTGCCCGCCTCCGGGCACACCCTGGTCGACCATCTCTTTCAGCTCTTTGCCAACCTTGAAGAAGGGCGTCCGCTTGGCCGGGATGTGCACTTCCTCGCCCGTCTTCGGGTTCCGGCCCTCGCGAGCCTCACGGACTTTGACCTGAAAACTTCCGAACCCGCGGATCTCGATGCGTTCGCCCGTTTTCAGAGCTTCGGTCATCGAGTCGAAGATGGTGTTCACCACTACCTCCGTGTCCTTCTTCGAGATGTGTGGCGTCAACTCGGCCACTTTCTCGATGAGTCCGCTTTTGGTCATCCGATTCCCCCCTCGGTGCGGGCGATCCGCTTTACTCGTCGTCGTCCGTCTTCTGGTCCAGCTTCTCTTTCAGCAGATCCCCAAGCGTCGTCGTCTGGGTTTGAGCCTGCTGCTCGGCCAGCTTCTTGAGAGCCGTTCGCTCTTCCTTGTCCGAGACGGCCCGGATGGAGAGAGAAATCTTCTGCTCGACGGGATCGACCTTGGTCACGAGTGTCGTGACCGTCTGCCCCTCCGAGACGACGTCGGACGGCTTGTCCACGCGCTCGTTCGCCAGCTCAGAGCTGTAGATCAGCCCCTCGATCCCGGGTTCGAGACGCATGAACGCACCGAAGTCGGTCACGCTGGTGATCTCTCCCGAGATCTCCGAACCGATCGTGTACTTCTTGCGAATGTCGTCCCACGGGTTGGGCGTCAGCTGCTTGATCCCGAGTGAGAACTTCTCGTTCTCGCGATCGATCTTCAGCACGAGAGCTTCGACCTCGTCGCCCTTCTCGAACTTCTCGCTGGGGTGCTTGATCTGCTCCGTCCACGAGATGTCCGAGACGTGAACGAGTCCGTCCACACCCTCTTCGAGGCCCACGAAGACCCCGAAGTTGGTGATGTTGCGGATCTGACCCGAAACGCGGGTGCCGATCGGGTACTTCTCCTCGATCACGCTCCACGGGTTCGGTTCGATCTGCTTCATTCCGAGCGAGATCTTGCGGTTGTACTCGTCGACATCGAGGATCACGGCCTCGACCTCGTCCCCGACGTTCACCAGCTTCGAGGGGTGCTTGACGCGCTTGGTCCAGGACATCTCGGACACGTGCACGAGACCCTCGATTCCGGGCTCGAGTTCGATGAACGCACCGTAGTCCGTCAGCGACACGACCTTGCCCTTGATCCGGATACCGATGGGATACCGCATGGCAGCGTCCACCCACGGGTCGGGCTGGATCTGCTTGAGGCCGAGTGAGACGCGCTCGCTCTCGGCATCAAACTTGAGCACCTTGACCTTGATCTCGTCGCCGACCCGGAACAGTTCGCTCGGGTGATTGACGCGGCCCCACGACATGTCGGTCACGTGGAGCAGGCCGTCGATCCCGCCGAGATCGATGAAGGCGCCGTAGTCGGTGATGTTCTTGATCACGCCGTCGACGATCTGGCCCTCCTGGAGGGTCTCCAGCGTAGTCTCACGGAGCTTCTCGCGTTCCTTCTCGAGGAGCGCGCGCCGCGAGAGCACGATGTTGCCGCGTCGCTTGTTGAACTTGATGATCTTGAAGTGCAGCTTGTCGCCAATCACCGACTCGAGATTCCGCACCGGCCGCAGGTCGACCTGGGAACCCGGCAGGAACGCCTTGACCCCGATGTCGACCGAGAGGCCGCCCTTCACGCGTGAAAGGATGGTGCCCTCGACGGATTGATCGGCTTCGTAGGCCATGCTGATCTCGTCCCAGATCTTGAGGCGATCCGCCTTCTCTTTCGAGAGCTGGATCCGACCGCCGTCGTCCTCGACTTCTTCGATCAGTACGTCGACGAGATCGCCGACCTTGACGAGCAGCTTGGCCTCGTCGTCCATGAATTCCCAAGCGTCGATCAAGCCTTCGGATTTGAATCCGATGTCGACCTGGACGTGGTCTTCATCGAGATGGGTGATCGTGCCTTTGACGACCTCCCCTGCCTTGATTGCCTGGGTCTGTTGTTCGAACAGCTCGGCGAAACTTTCGCCACTGCTCTGGTTGGTGGTTTCACTCATTGGAGTCGTCTGTCTTCCTTTCGGGAATGGATCTCCGGGTTTCAGCCCCCGGATCGGGCGCAGGCGCGAGGCGCGCGAGAGAATCGCGCGCCGCCGCGAGGTAGCGAAGTGTCGTCTCGGTGTCGCCCTGTTCGGCCGCACGCGCGAGTTCGCGCAGGCGATCTGCCACGGCCGCCAACGGGCCAGCAAGGGCCTTTCCGTTGGCACAGAGAATTTCGGCCCAGAGTTCCGGGTCGCTATGCGCGATTCGCGTGAAGTCGCGGAATCCCGAGCCCCGGAGCTCGGACGCCGCCGCGGGGGCCTCCTCGAGAGCGCGGGCGAACGCGAACGCGACGGCGTGCGGTGCGTGGCTGATCCAGCCCACCTCTTCGTCGTGGCGAATGGCCGGCCTCAGTAGCACGCGGGCGCCCAGCGCCTCCCAGAATGCCGTGATCCGCGCCGCATCGGACGGAGCGGCACTCGCGTCGACGATGCACGCGGCGCCCTCGAACAAATTCGTCTGGGCGTGTTCGAGGCCGCGCAGGTGACTTCCGGCCATCGGGTGCGAGCCCACGTAGCGAACCGTCGCCGGCAGCAGTCCGGGGAGCGTTTCGGCGAGGCAGCCTTTCACACTCCCGACGTCCGTGACCAAAGCCCCTTCGGTCAGGTGAGGAACCGCCGCGGCGAGGATCGCCGGCATCGTTTCGATCGGGGTTGCCAGCACCAGCAGATCGCAACCCTCGAGTACGGCCGGATCGGTGTCCGCGGCTTCGACCGCGCCGCGCTCGATCGCGTCGCGCGCCGTCTCCGCTCGGCGCGTCCAGGCGACCACCGTGTTCGCCGCACCGTGCGCCCGCGCGGCGAGCGCGACCGATCCGCCGAGCAGACCGAGTCCGACGACCGCGAGCTTTTCGAACGGGGCTCCGCTCATGCGCTGCCCCTCGCGCGCCCGAGTGCCTCGAGCAGGCGTTCGTTCTGCGGCCGGGTCCCGACCGTGATCCTCACGTGGTCGGGCATACCGAAGCCCACGAGCGGCCGCACGATGACCCCCTCCCGAAGCAGACGCTCGTCCACGCCAGACCCGGTTCGCGCCAGCAGGAAATTGGCGTCCGTGGGCCACACGTCGATGCCGAGCGCGGTCAACTCCCGCGTCAGGAACTCGATTCCTTCCTGATTCACTGCCCGCGAGCGGTCGACGTGTGCCCGGTCGTCGAGCGCCGCGAGTGCCGCGGCCTCCGCGACGAGGTTCACGTTGAAAGGATGTCGCGCACGTTCGAGCCAACCCGCCAGCTCCGGGTCCCCAACGCCGTACCCGATCCGCAGGCCTGCGAGACCGTAGATCTTCGAGAACGTGCGCATCACCACGGTGCCCGGCCTGCGTTCGACCCACCCGAGCGAATCGGGGAAGTCATTGCGCGTCGCGTACTCGCAGTAGGCCTCGTCGATGAGGAGCACCACGTCGTCCGGCAATGCCGCGACGAAGGCATCGAACTCGGCCGCACCGACACTGGTTCCGGTCGGATTGTTGGGATTGCAGACGATCACCACGCGGGTCCGGTCGGTGACGGCTCCCGCCATCGCCGGCAAATCGTGCACGAGGTCTGCATCGAGCGGAACCTGGATCGACTCGGCGCCCATCCCGGCGGTGTAGATCGGGTACATCGCAAAGGATGGCCACGCGTAGAGGCACTCGTCCCCGGGGCCTAGAAAGACCTTCGCGACCAGGCCGAGGACCTCATCGCCCCCGCAACCGAACACGAGCTGATTGGAGTCGACGCAGAGTCGCTTGGCCAACGCTTCGCGGAGCCGCGCTGCGCCGCCATCGGGATAGACGTGGACCGAACCGGCGATCTCGTGGATCGCCTCGATCGCTCGAGGCGAAGGCCCGAGGGGGTTTTCGTTCGACGCGAGCTTGAGCGAACTCTCGATACCGAGCTCGCGCTCGAGCTCCCACGTCGGCTTCCCGGGCTGATACGGCGAGAGCTCTGCGATGTGCGGTTTGACCGGCAGTGCCACGCTCAGCTCTCGCTCCGTCGACCCGCGCGCGGGAACGAACCCAGCACGTGAGACGAGCTCGCGACCTCCGCCGCCGAGCGGAGCGCGCGCTGCACGCTGGCCTCGCTCTGATGGCCCTCGAGGTCGATGAAGAACAGGTACTCCCAGGGCGCCCCGCGCAACGGTCGCGACTGGATGCTCAGCAGGTTCACGCCGTGTTCCGAGAACGGCTCGAGCAAGCCGTGGAGCGCACCGGCCTGCGCCTTGCGCACGGTAAAGATGACCGAGGTGAGATCCTGGCCACTCGGCTCCGGCGACTCGCCCCCGATCACCAGGAACCGCGTCGTGTTGTCGCGCCGGTCCTCGATGGCAGAGGCGCATGCCTTCAAGCCGACGAGTTCACCGAGCATTGCGCTGCCGATCGCGGCGGTAGCCGGGTCGGCCTCCGCTTCCTGGGCAGCGGTTGCCGTACTCGCGAGAGCGAGACGTTCGACGCCCGGAAGGTGACGGTCGAGCCATCCCCGACATTGCGCGAGAGGTTGCGGATGGGACACGACGCGTCGCACGTCCTCGAGATTTCCAGAGCGGGAGAGCAGGTCGTGGGAGACCCGCAGGAGGGTCTCACCGCAAATCGGCACGTCACTGTCGACGAAGGTGTCGAGAGTCACGGTGATCACACCCTCGCTCGTGTTCTCGACCGGAACGAGACCGTGATCCGCAGTCCCGCGCTCGACGGCTTCGAAGACCTCTGGGATCGTCGAAAGCGGCAACAGATCGGTCTGGCTCCCGAAGGTGTCGACCGCAGCGATGTGCGAGAACGTTCCGGCCGGACCGAGGTACGCGACACGCAGTCGCGTCTCGAGGGAGCGCGTCGCGGAGACGATCTCCCGAAACACGTGCGGAAGCGCGGCGTTGGGGAACGGTCCGGGGTTCGTCGCCGCGAGCGAAGCCACGAGATCGCGCTCGCGTGCGGAGCGATACACCGAAGTGGCCGCCTCTCGCTTGAACTCTCCGACGCGCTGCACGATTGCGGCGCGGTCGTTCAGGAGATCGAGGATGTGGCGATCCACGGCATCGATCTCGGCGCGCAATGCGTCGAGTTCCGTACGGGCTTCCGCCTGTGCGGGTGCCTCGGCCAGCGAGTCGCCACGTTTGGACTCGGTCATCATCCCTCGGGTCCCGTTCGGCCGGGACCGGGCCGGGGGGCCACGGTGAGTTCCCGGCACGCGCAAGCCCGGCTAACCCCCTGAAAAAGCTCGCGCAAGATAGTCGAGGGCTCGGGAACGGTCAAACCCCGCAGCGGCGATTCCTTCGCGCTTCCGGGGGGTTATCGGCGATACGGGCTCTGCATGGCGGACAGCACCGGGGCACAGGCCTAAAACTCTCGTAAGTCGCTGAAATATCTGCTGAAACTCAACATCTTCGGAATCGAGACTGCCATCAAGATTCCGCTCGGTGAGGTCGATACCTGGACTCAGACCCCGGGGAGCCCTCTCGATGCCGGAAGCGCAGCCTTCCAGAGCCCAGCCGCCGCAGATCGATGCCCCGGGTTCCGGAAGGCCGACTGGGGGCCTGTTCGATTCCCAGACCGGGAGTGGGCCCGCCGCCGGCGGCCTCGCGACCAAGTTCATCTTCGTCGTCTTCCTGTCGACGTTTCTGACCGCGGTGCTCGTCAGTTGGATCTCGGTGTATTCGACTCACACCTTTCTTCGAGACAAGCTTTCGCGGACCTTCCCCGCGGCCGTCGCTGGAGCCGCCGACCGCACCGCAAACTGGCTCGACGACGCCGGGGTTGAGCTCGCTCAACTCGCGTCCGCCGGCTCTCGGCTGGACGACACGGCCGCGCTGTCCCCGTTGCTCCGCGACTCCCAGCACTTCGAAGCGTTGATCGTCACCGCTGTCGACGGCCGCGTGATCTCGATGGCCGGAAGTGCCGCGGGTCTCGTGCCCACCGCCAGCACGGGCCTCTGGCTCGGCGAAGACGCGGAGGGCGTTCCGCGGGTCGGAATGGGCCTCGCCCTCGGGCCGAGCCCCGACGGGAGCAGTCTCCATGGCGTCTACTCGCGCAGCCGTATGCGGCCTCTGCTCGGCGTCGCTGGCCTCAGTCGTCACGGCACGATCCACCTCGTCGCAGAGGGAGGCCAGGTCCTGGTGAGCGGTCGCTTGACCCAGACCCCGGCCCCTCACGCGCGACTCCCACTTCAGCAGCTTCGCGGCGGTGTCACCCGCTTCTCGGGGCCCAATGGCGAGAGACGGATCGGTGCCGCCGGAACTCTTGCAGACACGGACCTCAGTCTCGTCGTCGAGGAACGCTACGAGGCCGCCTTCGAACCGGTTTTCGACATGATCAAGCGGGTCTTCGTGATCGACGTCGGGATCCTGATCCTCTTCAGCCTGGTCGCGCATCGCATCACGAGCGCAATGGTTCGCCCGATCGAGGCTCTCTCCGAGGGTGCGCGACGGATCTCACAAGGCGAACTGGACGTCGAACTCGTCGAGTCCGAGGGACGCGACGAAATCGGTCTCCTGACTCGAACGTTCAACGACATGACCCGAAAGCTCCTCTCGCACCGGGTCGAGATCGAGCGCGCCAATCACAAACTCGTTTCGCAGAATGCGGAACTCCAGCGCGCGAACGAGGTCCTCGAGCAGCTTTCGATCACGGATGGCCTGACCCGGCTCCACAACCACCGATTCTTCCAGGACCACCTGACCCGCGAGATCAAGCGCGTCAGCCGGACCTCAGAGAACCTTGCGATGCTCATGTGCGACATCGACGACTTCAAGCGTCTGAACGATCGCCTCGGGCACGCGGCGGGCGACGAGCTGCTTGCCGGAATCGCCGCCATGCTCGACGAATCCGTTCGCGAGACCGATTTTCTCGCGCGCTATGGCGGCGAGGAATTCGTCGTGCTGTGCCCCGACACCGATCTCGTCGGAGCGATTCACGTCGCCGAGAAGATTCGCAGCACCATCGCTGAGGGCTCGTTCATTCTCGACGGCTCCAGCCAGCTGAGCAAGATCACCATCTCGATCGGCGTCGCACAGTTCGAGGGCAGTCGGCGCTCCTTCTTCCAGGCCGCCGACCAGGCCCTCTACCGGGCGAAGGGCGCGGGGAAAAACTGCGTCAAGTCCGCCCGCGAAGTCCCCGGCTACCCCGACCTCTGAGTTTCTAAACTCGGGGACGGTCTTTAGAAATTTAGAAATTCGCCCTCCGGGGGCGAATTCAGCGCCTGCCGGCTCTCCTTGGAGCCGAACCGGTAGACTCCGCCGCCATGACAGTGGTCGTGGGACTGACAGGCGGGATCGGTACGGGCAAGAGCACCGTGGCTGCGATGCTTCGCGAACGCGGTGCGGTGATCATCGACTCCGACGAGATCGTTCGCGAGTTGCAGGCCCCAGGGCAACCCATGCTCGAGGAGATCGCGACCGCGTTCGGCGCTGCCATGATCGCCGCCGACGGCAGCCTCGATCGTGCGAAGCTCGGCGACATCGTCTTCCGGGACCCCGAAGCCAGGATCCAACTCAACGCGATCGTGCACCCGGGCGTGGGCCGGGAATCGGCCGCTCGGTTGGCGAAGGCGCGCAATGCTGGTGCGGAGCTGATCGTCCTCGACATTCCGCTCCTGTTTGAGACACGCCGCAAGGGAACCGCCTCGGGCGCAAACTCTGGAGCGGACGCGGTCGTCGTCGTCTACGCCCCCCGCGAACTCCAGATCTCTCGGCAGCTCGAGCGGAATGACTACAATCGTGCGGAGGCCGAGCGCCGAGTCGACTCGCAGATCTCGATCGAAGAGAAGCGCAAGCTGGCCGACCACGTGATCGACAACTCGGGCTCACTCGACGAGACGGCACGCCAGGTACGCGAGCTCGTCTCAGTCCTCGTCGCGGGATGATCCCAGCGGCTCCTTGAGCGCCCGCACGAATTCCTGCAGGGCGACCGCCGCGCGATCCGTTGTAGCCGCACCTTCGATCCGATCGACGATCGCGCTGCCCACGACGACACCATCCGTAAACGGGGCCAGACTCCGCGCATGCGCCGGAGTCGACACCCCAAATCCCACACAGACGGGGATGTCCGAAACTTCACGGACACGGGCGATCCCCGTCTCGAGGTCCGCCGCGAGTTCGGTCCGTGCGCCCGTGACCCCGGTCAGCGAGACGTAGTAGAGAAAGCCTCGGGTTCGCTCTGCCAGCAGGCTCAGCCGCTCATCCGTCGTCGTGGGCGCGGCCAGCAGGATCGGCGCGATGCCCGCCGCTTCGGCCGCGGCATAGAACTCGGCCCCTTCCTCGGGCGGCAGATCCGGAACGATCACGCCGTCGACGCCCACCTCGGCGGCCGATTCGGCGAACCCGGTCGCCGTCATTGCGAAGAACGGATTCGCGTAGCCCATCAGGATCAGCGGCCGCTCGGTCTGACTGCGCAGATCTTTCACGAGCCGCAGAATGCTCCGCAGCCCGGTGCCCCCGGCGAGCGCGCGCTCGCTCGAGCGCTGGATCGTCGGACCTTCGGCGATGGGATCCGAGAACGGCACCCCGATCTCGATCGCGTCCGCTCCGGCCTCGAGCATCGCCAGGACCAGCGTCTCGGTGGCCGCCAGATCGGGATCGCCGGCTGTCAGGAACGGAATCAGCGCACGCTCTTCGCGCGCGCGAAGCGTCTTGAATCTCTCGGCGAGGCGTTTCACGACCCGGCCTCAGCGGCGCGCAGGATGTCTCGCACCTGCGGCGCGTCCTTGTCGCCGCGCCCCGAGAGGTTGATCACGAGGAGCGTCTCGGGCGAGAGCGTCGGCGCGAGCTTGCGCACGTGCGCGATCGCATGCGCGGATTCGAGCGCCGGCAGGATCCCTTCCATCCGACACAGGTATTGGAACGCCTCGAGCGTCTCCACATCCGTCGCCGGAACGTATTCGGCCCGGCCGCTGTCGCGAAGATACGCGTGCTCCGGACCCACTCCGGGATAGTCGAGCCCTGCAGAGATCGAATGTGCCGGAAAGATCTGGCCATCGTCGTTCGAGAGCACGAGCGTCCGCTGCCCGTGAAAAATGCCAGGCTGTCCGACGGTGAGAACGGCGCCGTGCCGCTTGGTGTGGATGCCATCGCCGCCTGGCTCGACTCCGACCAGCCGCACGTCCTCGTCGGCCGCGAACGGATGAAAGAGCCCGATCGCATTCGACCCGCCGCCGACGCACGCAACCAGAACGTCGGGCAGTCGCCCTTCCTTCTCGAGCATCTGCGCGCGGGTCTCGTCGCCGATAATGCGCTGAAAGTCCCGCACGAGAGTCGGATACGGATGCGGCCCCATGACCGAACCGATGCAGTAGTAGGTGTCGCGGACGTTCGTGACCCAGTCGCGCATCGCCTCGTTGATCGCGTCTTTCAGTGTCTGCGAGCCACACGTGACGGGGTGGACCCGCGCGCCGAGCAGCTCCATCCGAAAGACATTGAGCGCCTGCCGCTCGACGTCCTCGGCCCCCATGTAGACTTCGCACTCGAGGTCGAGCAACGCACAAGCTGTCGCGGTGGCGACACCGTGTTGGCCGGCGCCCGTCTCGGCGATGACGCGGCGCTTCCCCATATGCCGTGCCAAGAGCGCCTGGCCGAGGACGTTGTTGATCTTGTGGGCCCCGGTGTGTGCGAGGTCTTCACGCTTGAGATAGACGCGGGCCCCGCCCAGATCGGCCGTCATCCGCCGCGCGAAGTAGAGCGGCGTCGGGCGGCCGGCGTAGTCTCCGAGCAGGTCGTCGAGTTCGGCTCGAAAATCTTCCTGGCCCGAGATCTTCGGCCACGCCGCTTCGAGCTCGTCGAGTGCCGCGACCAGAGTCTCCGGGACGTACCGCCCGCCGTACTCGCCGAACCGGCCGGGGACCTCAGCGTCCGTCTCCGGGACGCTCATCCCAGCTCGGCCTTTCGAACCGCGGCGACGAACGCGTCCATGCGCGCACGGTCCTTGCGATTGCCCTCGCCTTCCACTCCCGTTGCGACGTCGACGCCCCACGGCAGGAGGTCTCCCAGATCGCCAATCGCGCCCCCCACGTTCTCCGGGTGGAGGCCGCCTGCGAGGATGACGTCGTAGCCGTCGGCGATCAGGTCGGCGGCGTCGGCCCAGTTCCACGTCTTGCCCTTGCCCCCGCCCGAAGTCGGGTGGTCGAGCAGGAGGAGAGCTCCTGGATACTGCTTCGCGGCCTCGAGATCGGCGCCTCGAATCGCCTTGATCACCGGGAGATCGAGCATCTCGACGTCTTCTTCCGATTCTTCTCCGTGGAGCTGGATTCGTTCGAGTTCGATGCGGCGCGTGACCCGCTCCACCTCGTCCCAGGACGGGTCGCGGAAAATCGCCACGCGCTCGGCCGAATCGCCCACCCGCTCGCAGATCGCTTCGGCCATTCGGAGATCCAGACACCGCGGCGAGTCTGGCACGAAGTTCAGGCCGATGAGGTCGGCGCCGGCGTCCACCGCGGCTGCCGCGTCGTCAGGCTCGAGGACGCCGCAGATCTTGATTCGAACGCTCATCGGTGGTCTCAGTCCTCCGGCCGAAGCAGACGGCGAAGCGCCGCTTCGACATCGTGCTCGCGCATCAGGGATTCTCCCACGAGAAACGCCCGGGCGCCCGCCATGCCGAGGCGGCGCAGGTCCGCGGCGTCGCGGATACCGCTCTCAGCCACGAGGAGTGCCTCGCTCGGGACCTGAGGCGCGAGGCGCTCGGTCGCCGCCAGATCCGTCTCGAAGGTCCTCAGATTCCGATTATTGACGCCGATGAGGTCCGCGCCGAGATCGACTGCGATCTCCAGCTCGGCCTCGTCGTGCACCTCGACCAGGACATCGAGGTCTCGGCCACGTGCATGCTCGTGCAGCGCCCGCAGCGCCACCGGCTCGAGCGCCGAGACGATCAACAGGATCGCATCCGCCCCGTGCGCCCTCGCCTCGTCGATCTGGTAGCCGTCCACCACGAAGTCTTTGCGGATCACGGGCAGGTCGACCGCGGCCCGGGCGGCTTCCAGATGGGCGAGACACCCGCCAAAGAATTCGGCGTCGGTGAGGACCGAGAGCGCTGTCGCTCCGCCCGCTTCGTACGCGCGGGCACATGCCTGCGGATCGAAATCCGGACGGATCTCGCCCTTGCTCGGCGACCGCCGCTTCATCTCTGCAATCACGGCAGGACCCTGAGCGTCCGCGAGGGCGCTCCGGAACCCGCGGACGGAACCAGCGGCGTCTGCACGCGCGGCCATCTCCGCGGGCGACACGCGAGCTCGTCCCTCGCGCACCTCTTCCGCTTTTCGAGCCAGGATCTCGTCGAGGATGGTCATTCCGCGCCCCGACTGACCTCGATCAACTGATCGAGCTTCGCCGCGGCGCGGCCAGAGTCGAGCGCGGCGCCCGCCAGTTCGAGCCCTTCCGTGAGGTCGGTCGCCGCGTCGGCCACCCACAGCGCCGCGGCCGCGTTCAGTCTGACGATGTCGCGCGCCGGTCCCGCGCTGCCCGCGAGCACCCTTCTGACGATCGCCGCATTCCACTCGGCGTCGCCTCCCGCCAACGCAGCGGGGATGGCCACCTGAATTCCGAGGCTCCCGGGATCGACGCTGCCGAGAGTCACCTCTCTCCCGTCCCAGAGTGCGGTGCGGCTCGTGGTCGTCGTGGTGAGTTCATCGAGACCATCGTCTCCGTGGACGACCAGCGCTCGCTCTGCGCCGAGTTCTGCCAACGCCCGGGCCAGCGGCTCGACGAGTTCCGCGGCGTAGACGCCGACGACTTGCCGTCTCACTCCGACGGGGTTCAGCAGTGGCCCGAGGCAGTTCATCAACGTTCGAATTCCCAGCTCGCTACGAATCGGTGCCACGTGGCGCATCGCGGGGTGAGCCCGCCGAGCGAAGAAAAAGCCGATCCCCACTTCTCTCGCGATGCGGGCCGCCGTTTCGACCGGGAGGTCGGCACGGACCCCGAGGGCTTCGAGCACGTCGAAGCTCCCCGCGCGGCTCGAAGCCGCCCGATTGCCGTGTTTCGCAACGGGGACTCCGGCTCCGGCGACGACGAATGCAGCCGCGGTCGAGATGTTGAACGTGTCGGCCCCGTCCCCGCCTGTACCGCAGGTGTCGATCGCGCGCGGATCCGGGAGCGGAGCCGTCTCGGCGACCGCCCGCAGCGCGCGCGCCGCCGCGACGATCTCCCCGACCGTTTCGCCTTTCGTGCGGAGCGCGACCAGAAACCCGGCCACGGCGACCGGACTGGCCTCGCCGCTCACGATCTCGGCGAAGGCCGCTTCCATCAGGGCGCCCGGAACCTCTCGCCCCGCCGCCGCGCATTCGAGCCCTGCTGCAAGACTCATCGCGAGGAACCGCAGCGCGTCAGGAAGTTGGCGAGAAGCTGCTTGCCCTGCCCCGTCAAGATCGACTCCGGATGGAACTGCACCCCTTCGATGGGTAGCTCTCGATGCCGCAGCCCCATAATTTCGCCGTCGTCCGTGCGCGCGGTGATGTCGAGCACCGCCGGAAAACTGGCTTCTTCGACGACGAGCGAGTGATACCGCGTCGCCGCGAAACTGGCGGGAAGACCCGCGAACACGCCTTCGCCGTCGTGATCGATGCGCGACGTCTTGCCGTGCATGATCTGCCGCGCCTTCACGATGTGGCCGCCGAAGGCCTCGCCAATCGCCTGATGGCCCAGGCAGACGCCGAAGACGGGAGTCCCGCTCTCGCCGAACGCTCGAACCACTTCGAGCGACACTCCCGCGTTGGCCGGACGGCCCGGTCCCGGAGAGATCACCACTCCGGCCGGCTCCCGCGCGAGGAGTTCCGGCAGCGTCTCGGCATCGTTTCGGAGCACGTCGACTTCCGGCCCAAGCTCGCCGAGATACTGGACGAGGTTGTATGTGAAGGAGTCGTAGTTGTCGATCATCAGGAGTCGCATCAGTCGGCGCCCTCCCGGGCCATGTCGATCGCCTGGATCAGCGCCTGCGCCTTGTTGCGAGACTCCTCGTACTCGGCGTCCGGATCCGAGTCCGCCACGATGCCGCCCCCAGCTTGCAGCGTGATCTGACCGTCCTGCACGACCATCGTTCGAATCGCGATGGCCATGTCCATGTTGCCCGAGAAGTCGATGTAGCCAACGCACCCCCCGTAAGCCCCGCGACGCAGCGTCTCGAGTTCGTCGATGATCTCCATCGCCCGCACTTTGGGGGCACCCGAAAGCGTGCCCGCCGGAAACGTTGCCCGCAGCAGATCGAGCCAGTCGAGCCCCGCCCGGATCCGACCCTGGACGTGGGACACGATGTGCATCACGTGGGAATAGCGCTCGATGCCGGCGTAGTCCGTGACTTCGACCGTCCCGATCTCGGCGACGCGCCCGACGTCGTTCCGGCCGAGGTCCACGAGCATGACGTGCTCCGCGAGTTCCTTCGGGTCGGCGAGCAACTCCGCCTCGAGTCGCTGATCTTCGTCGGGAGTGGCGCCGCGAGGCCGCGTCCCGGCGATCGGACGCAGATCGATTCGACCGTCCTCCATGCGCACGAGGATCTCCGGCGACGAGCCGATGATGACCCGTTCGCCAGCCCGTAGAAAGATCAGGTACGGGCTCGGATTGATGCGCCGGAGGTGCCGATAGATCAAGAACGGGTCGACCTGGAGCGGCACCTTGAAGCGCTGCGACAACACGACCTGAAAGATGTCCCCGGCTTCGATGTACTCCTTCGCCTGCTCGACCATCGCGTGATACGACTCGCGCGTGAGGCTCGCATCGAGTTCCATCGGTCGTTGAGCATGCTGATGCACGTCGGCGGCCAGCGGCTCCTGCAGCCTCTGACGCACCGCCTCGAGCTCTCGGCAAGCCGCGTCGTATCGCTCGCCCGGATCGTCGGTCTCCGAGAGTTCCACCTCGCACACCAGCTTGGCGTCGTGCCGAATGTTGTCGTAGACCACGATCGTCTCGGGGATGACGAAGCGGACATCGGGGAAACCCAGATCGTCGGGGTTCTCGTCCGGGATTCGCTCGACGTAGCGGACCCAGTCCCAGGCCACACAGCCGACCGCACCACCACTGAAGCGCGGCAACTCGAGATCCGGCGGCACCGCCACGCGTACCCCCGCCAGCCGCTCCCTCAGCGGGACGAGCGGATCGCCCTCGACCCGAAACTCACGCGTGCGACCTCCCTCGGTCCAGCGCGCTTCTCCGTCGCGAGCCTCGTAGATGGCGCGCGCACCGGTCCCGATGAAGCTGTAGCGAGCCCACTTCTCGCCTCCCTCGACCGACTCGAAGAGGAAGGAGGTGGCGCCGTCATCGAGCTTCCGAAACAGCGACAACGGGGTTTCGAGATCGGCGAGGATCTCGCGCACCACAGGGACCAGATTGCCTTGCGAGGCGAGCCGAACGAACTCTTCGCGAGAGGGGCGGAACACGTGGGACTCAGAGGATTCGGGGAGTCAGATTTCCTGATCGAAGTTGCGTTCGGTGCGGCGCCCACCATCGTTGAACGGGCGGACGGTGTCGTCGCCGAGGCCGATAATACGGTAGCGGAAGTTGAACTCGAAGCCCTCGGTCCGATCGTCGTCGACCTCGATCCGGGCCGCCCAGCACTTGCACTTCGAGACGTATTCGACGCCCACCGCGTTCGTCAGGACGATCGACGACTCGAACGAATAGGTCAGCCGGTAGGTCAGCGCCCAGTTCTGGGTAACCGCCCAGCGCACACCCAAGTCGAGCTGACTGATCGAGAGGAAGCCCTCTTCGAACTCGTCGAAGCGCTCGTCGTCGAAGCGGAAGTTCTCGAAGAAGCGAGGGATGTCGTCGACGTAGCGGTAGGAGATCCGGAACTCGTGGCCATCGTCGTGACTCCACCCGAAGCTCGTCAGCACTTCCTGGACTGCGTGCGTGTTGAAGTCGTACAGGAAGTTGAACCGGGCCCTGAGCCCGTAGCCAGGCCAGAGTTTGCCGTCGAAGACGAGGCCCGTGAGCCCGTCGTTCGCGAAGTCGTACTGGAGGGAGACGTCGACGTCGGCGAGGAGGCGCGTCCCTTCGTCCTCCTCGTCGTTGACGTAGAAGCGATTGCCGGCCCCGACCGTGAAGGCGTTCACGCTGTCGATCCGGTCGGCGTAGTCCCGGGTCACGTTCATGAGGGCGAGCTGGCGCTGGCGCTGCTGGGTGACCACCGGCTTCGGCGTGAAGAGCGGATTGCCGCTCTGCGAGTCCGAACTCACGCCGGTGTACTGCAAGCGCGGCTCGAGCAAGTGAACCGTCTCCCCGACGAACGGGAGGTCGTAGTTGCGCTCCATTCGAACACGGGCGTCGATCTGCCCGGTGAACAGATTTCGCGTTTCGAAGCCCTGGCGATCGGTGTCGTAGAAGGTGCCGTGCCAGCCGATCTCCGGGTAGACCTCGAGGGTGTCCCAGAGCCGAAACGGGTACGCGAGACGCGGGTTCAGGATGAACCGGTGGCCCCGGTCCGTCACCGGCTCGCCTTCGTCGAAGACGCCGTTGCGTTCGAAGCCTGAAGGGAAGTTGTCGAGACTGCCGTCGGGGTTCAGCGTGCCGTCCGGCAGAATCGGAATGAACCCGGCTTCCATCGGGTCGAAGATCTCTCCGGTGATGGGGTCCGTGAAGCGGAGGATGTACTCCTCCGCCGTGACCGTCACGCCCGAAGCGAGGTCGACGGTCCCGTCGAGCCGCACCGTGTCGCCGAGCGAATTCCGCTCGTCGCCGTCCGCGATCGAATCGATGCCGACGTCCGCGAAGACATCGTTGATCGTATCCGCCGGGAAGTGCTGGTCGAGGTCGTCCTTGGCGTAGTAGTTCGTGTAGTCGGTATCGAGCGAGTAGACGAAGCCCTGCATCCAGTCGGGGCTGCTGGGCGTGACCGATGCGTGCAGCTCCGGGAGGCGCTGGAGCATGTAGTCGTCGCGGTCCTGGTCGTCGGGGTTGCCCAGGTCGTCGCCCCAGAAGATGCCGGCGTAGAACCCGTATTGTTCGAGCGGCCCGAAGCGGTTCTCGACGAACACCTTCGACTCGACGACCCGGTCTTTCCGGTAGTCCGAGAAGTCCTTGAAGTCGAACGGGAAGAGGTTGTCCGAGAAGACGCGCCAATCGACCACCGCCCGCCAGTCGTTCGGCAGGTAGTGATCGTGGATCCACTCGAACGCCCACCGGTCGGAATCGAACGGAGTCGACGGATCGTTTTCCTCCACCTGTTCGTCGTCCGGCAGATAGGCGCCGAACATGCTGCCGCTCGACTTGGCCCCGAAAACGTACTCCGCGGAGGCGCTCAGCATGAAGCCGTTGTCCTCGAGCCAGGACGGCTTGATGATGACGCCGACCTGATCATGGACGGCCCAAAAGAACGGGAAGGCGATGTCGAGCCCCGTGCGCGCAGCGGCATTCCACTCAGGGAACAGGAAGCCCGTGGCCCGATCGGTCCGCAACGGGTAGACCATCCAGGGGAACCAGAGCGCCGGGACACCGAGGATGTTGAAGGTGGTGTTCTTGGCCGTGCCGTAGCCACCGATGTCGAGGACGGCGTCCTTGGCGTCGACCCTCCATGGCAGGCGGTCGTCGTCATCCGGACACCGGCAGCTGGTGAACTCCGCATCCGTGAAGACGTACTCGGCTTCCGCCGTCTTCTGGATCGTGTCGCCCTTCATCAGGAACTTCGTTCCGGGGCCGCCGATCTCGCCCTCGAACACGAGTCCCTCGAGGTTGTCCAGCCGGAAGTTGAGGACCGCGGCCTTCATCACGTCTTCGCCGGCAACGACGACGACGTTCCCGGTTGCGAGCGCCTGGGAGGTCGCGGGACTGAAGGTCATCCAATCCGCGGTGAGCACCCGGTCCGGCTGGGTGATCCGGACGTTCCCGCGCGCGACGTAGACGCCGGTGGTGCTGTCGTGGTCGAGGGAGTCGGCCGTGATGTCGAACGGCTGATCCCCGTCCTCTTCCTCGCCCTCGCCGCCAAAAAAGTCTTGCGCTCCGGCCGCTGGCGAAAGCCAGATGGCCAGAAGAGCGGCGCAAAGGATGACGAGCGGGCGCTGCACGTGGAATTGGGTGGCTCCGCGGGGAGCCGCCCATTGCTTACAGAAGGGGATCCGGCGGGTCAATCAAGAACCGGTGAAGACCGGTCGCGAAGACCCAAGAAGCGGTCTCACAGACCCCTCCCGTCGGTCCGGGGTCTACGAAACCACTTCTAGTCGAGTGCGGCCGAGAGCCCCTCGAGGTCCGGAATGACGAGCGAATCGTCGAGCAATCGAACCAGCTTCCGCTCGAGCAGCTGGCCGAGACCACGGTGAGCCTCGATCAGCGTGAGCCCCGCCTCGCCGGCGAGTGCACGCAGGCTCGTGTCGATCGTCGCCTCGTTCGCGCCCGGCTCGGAGTGTCGCACGAGCACGCGGATGATCGGACGGAGTAGATCATCGACGCCGAGCGCGGCGAGGCGCTGCTCCAGATCCTTCAGGCGCTCCGCGAGTCTCTGGATCACACGAATTGCGATCTCGGGCTGCTCCACGCACATGGCTTCGAAGGTCGGACGATCGAGTTCGAGCAATCGGGCGTCGCTGACCGCGACCGCGCGGGTCGCCCTCGCCCTCCCGAGCAAGACACCCATTTCGCCGAACAGCTCTCCCGGACCGAACCGCGCGAGGGGTCGGATCCCGTCCGAGGCCTCGCGCTGCAACTCGACCTGGCCCGCCTGGATCACGAAAAGACCGTCTCCGGTGCTCCCGATGTCGTAGATGGTCTCTCCGGCAGAGAACTGCCGTTCGAACACACGCCGGACCACGAATCCGGTGTTCTCGTCGCCGGGCTGAGAGTCGAGCTGTCCTGCGGCCACAGGGTCATTTCGACCCCCCGGGGCCCCGGCTTTAGAGGCTCTCTCCGGGCCCGAGGGCCGCCCGAACGGCCGCTTCGAGGTCCGACTCCTCCACCACTCCGACATGGGCCGAGTCAATCTGGCCGTCGGGCCGGAGCACGAAGAGGGTCGGGAACCCCATCGCGCCATAGCGCTGAGCGAGGCCCTCGTCGCCGAGCAGGACCGGGTAGACGATGCCGTGCTCGTCGGCGAACGACTCGACGACGTCCCGTCCCGCGGCGTCGACCGACACCCCGATCACTGCGACGCGGCCTCCATGCTGCGCGTGAAACGCGTTGAGCACCGGGATCTGGAACACGCACGGGGCACACCAGGTGGCCCAGAAATCGAGGACGACGGCTTTGCCGCGCAGGTCGTCGAGCGAAACGCTCCGGCCGGCGAGGTCTTCGAGCTTGAACGCCGGCGCCGTGGCGCCCCCGAGTTCGGGGTCGTCCGAACCCTCGACGCGACAACCGAGTGAGGCTCCCGCCAACCACAGCGCGACGCACCCGACGGCCGCGACCCGAACTACAGGAGCCACGATTCGGCTTTCTCCACGAAGTCGTTCAGGAACGAGAAGTACTCGTTCAGCACCGTGAGACGGTTCGTGGCGATCATCAACCCCACGCCGACGAGCAGTACGCCCGAAACGATCTCGACGACCCGGAGGTACCGCTTCAGCCGCCCGAACGCGCGGAAGAATGCCTGCACGCTCCAGCCGGCCAGAAGGAACGGCACGCCGAGGCCCGCCGAATAGACTCCCAGGAGGAGCATCCCCTCGTAGACGGTCTCTCGCCCTCCAGCGAGGGTCAGGATCCCGCCGAGGATCGGACCCACACACGGAGACCAACCGAACGCGAAGGCCGCTCCGACGAGAAACGTTCCGATGAAGCTGCGCGGCTTGAAGTCCGTGCGCACATGCGCGTCGCGATACAACCACTGGATGGGCAGCAGGCCCATCAGGTGCAGGCCCATCAGAATCACGATCACGCCCGCGATCTGGACGAACGAGATCGTGAAGCCGAGGAGTTCGATCTCCCAGGTTCCGAGGGTCCGACCGATGACCGTCGCGGACGCGCCCAGCAAGACGAACACTGTCGAGAAGCCGGCGACGAAACCGAGACTGCCCTTCATCACGCGGCGCCGCAGACCGGTGTCCTCGTGGGCCTCCAGGTCCTGGAGTTCGCCGACCGACACGCCCGAAATCAGCGAGAGGTACGCCGGCATCAACGGCATCACGCACGGCGAGAGAACAGACAGCAGGCCGGCCGCGAACGCGGTGGCCAGGGTGGCGAGTGAAGTGGGGTCGGTCATGAGATCCGTTTGGGCATGGAAGTCGTCGCGAGCCTCGCGCGGGCCGCGGAGACGGCTCGCGAGGGGAGCCGTTGCCTGGCCACTTGGATGACGCTCGAGGGCCCGAGGTTCCGAGCCAGGGCTCGCATCGCCCTACCAGTCCTCGACGACGGGCTCGTCACCCGGGTCCGGAGCGCTCTCGGAGACCTCGGCTCGTGCCGCCCGCTGATCGTCCGAACGACCGCAGAACTCCAGCTCGCGGTCGCCCCCGAAGTGCTCGGGGGTGATGGCATAGTCGCCGCGAAGGGAGCAGCGCAGGATCGGCGTCGCGGCCTCGGCGTCTCCGAACGAGAAGAGGTACGCGAGTCCTCCGACGAAGCCTCCCACCAGCGCGAACGTGAGTTTTCCCGGGCCATACACCAGGTTCGAGAGCGCGCAGCCGGTTCCGACCAGCGCCTCCGTACCGGTGCCCGCGGCCACAGGGCTCGCAGGAGCCACGCCCACCAACATGACGGCCAACCCGCAGGCCGCCGCCCATCTTCGGGTGCGGTGAATCAAGATCCTCTCCTCGCAACGAGACAGGGCTCCAGTCGACTCGCTGCCGTCCGCTCGGCTCCCGTCCGCTCGGCGCCCCCCCGGCTCCGGCCCCGAAGGATAGCGACCCAGGCGCAACTGACTCGCGACCCTACGTTTCGACGTCGCGCCCTAGGTTTCGACGAGAAGCGTGACCGGACCTTCGTTCGCGAGCTCGAGCTGCATCTTCGCTCCGAACTGCCCGGTGACGACCGAGGCTCCCTCTCGCTGCGCGGCCGCCACGACCGCCTCGACGAGCGGCTCTGCGATCGCCGGATCGGCAGCCGCCCCGAAGAACGGGCGGCGACCCCTGCTCGTGTCGGCCAGCAGCGTGAACTGAGACACGATGCCGAGCGTGCCCTCCGTATCGAGTAGTCCGCAATTCATGCGTCCCTCGGCGTCCTCGAAGATCCGCAGGTGGACGAGCTTTCGGGCGAGCGCAATCGCTTGCTCCGGACCATCCCCCTCGGCCACGCCGACGAGCGCGAGAAGACCGGGACCCATGTCCGCCACCGTCTCGCCGGCCACTCGAACCGTGGCTCGACTCACGCGCTGCACGACGGCTCTCAGAGGCGCTCCTGGTCCGAGAACCGTCCGACGTACTGGGCGCGTCCCTCCGCCCGCATCACCACGAGCTGACAGATCCGAACCCCCGGATACAGCGCCAGGGCGCGCCCCGAGACATTGCTGATCTCGAGCACCTGACGGTTCCGAACCCCCGGCTGCACCAGCGCCGACGTCACGTGAATCATCAGACCCAGTCGCGCAAACCGGCTCCGCCCCTCGAGTAATCCGCACAAGTCCTCGGCCAGCTCGATTCGTTCCTGCGTGATCCCATGGACCGTGACGCCGGGATCGAGCACGAACCCAGGCTCGAGCGGCTGCCGCGTCGTCCAGTCGCGATAGTCGACGTCCTCACGCAGCGGAATCGGATCGGCTCCGGGGGCGATCACCCGGATCTCGTCGCCGAGCGTCAGATCGATCGACGCCGGACCCACCTGGTCCGGAGCGAGTGGATCGACTCGAAGTCGACCGGCCTCGAGCTCGGCAAGCAACACGTCGCGGGTGAGTACGGTCAAGGGGCGCGCATGGTACCGCACGGCCCTGATATCCTGGGCGGAATGAAACACCCCTTCTTCGACGTTCCGATCCCCACAGTGATCGGCCATCGCGGCAGCAGTGGCGAAGCCCCCGAGAACACCCTCCCCGCCTTCGCGCGCGCGCTCGAGCTGGGCGCGGCGATTCTCGAGACCGATGTGCACCGTACCCGGGACGGCGCCGTCGTCGTCTATCACGACACGGCCGTCGATCGCACGACCGACGGCCGCGGCCTCATCGTCGACCTCGACCTTGCGGAACTCCGTTCACTGGACGCCGGGTATCGCTACTCACCAGACGGGGGGATCACCCATCCGTACCGGGGCCGCGGCACCCAGATTTCGACGCTGCCCGAGATTTTCGACGCGTTCCCCGGGGTGCGGTTCAACATCGAGGTCAAGGCCAACGATCCGGCATTGATCGAGGCGACCCTCGACGCCGTCGAAGCGGCGGACCGCTCGGATCTGACCCTGCTCGCGGGCGCGGAGGACGCGACGATCGCCGCGCTGCGAGAGCGTGCCGCCGCACGGGGGCTCGGGCCGGCCAGCGGCGCGAGCCTCGGGGACATCGTCGCGTTCGTGTTCGCACAGCGCGACGGCAAGCCTCCGCCGAATGGACCGATGGCGATGCAGGTCCCGAGCCATTTCGGTGACGACCCCCTCGTCACCCGGGACTTCGTCGAGTTCGCGCACGCGCACGACATCGTGGTCCACGTGTGGACGATCAACGAGCCGGACGAGATGCATCACTTGCTCGACCTCGGCGTCGACGGCGTCATGACCGACTATCCGGCCCGACTCCAGGCGGTCCTCGCGGAACGCGGCCAAGCGAAAGCGTGAGCCCGCCGGAACCGGAACCGGCCTCCGCATTCGTCCTCCGGCACCGGGCGCTGCTCGGCGCGACGGCTCCACTGGGACCCGTCGCGGACCTCGCGTGCGGTCGCGGCCGCAACGCACTCGAACTCGCTCGGGGCGGCCGCACGGTCATCGGGATCGATCGCTCCGCGAGCGCCCTCGAGGACCTGGCGCAGAGAGCGGCGGGCGCCGCGCTCCCCGTGCAGGCGGTCCGTGCCGACCTCGAATCCGCTGCGGCGATCCCGCTGCGGACCGCGAGCTGTGGAGCCGTGGTGGTGGCCCGATACCTCCACCGGAGTCTGTGTGACGCTCTCGCGGAGCTCCTCGCTCCCGGCGGCCTCCTGCTCTACGAAACCTTCACCCGAGATCAAGAGAAGCTTGGCTATGGGCCCAAGAATCCAGCGTTTTTACTCGAGGCTGGTGAGTTGCCACGGTTGTTTCCACGATTGACGGTCGTCGCCGCCGAAGAAGGCCTATTCGAGGATGGACGGCCGTACGCCCTGGGCCGGCTCCTGGCCCGCCGGCCTTCCTAGGCGAGCCGATCGAGGGCCCAGCGCGCGTGCTCGGCCAGCAGGGCATCGTCGCCGCGTGCGAATCGTTCGACCACCGGCCGCAGCACCGGGTCCCCGGAGTTCCCGGCCGCGACGAGTGCGTTGCGGAGTAGCCCGCGATGGCGGGCGCGACGCACGGCGCTGCGCCTCGTCACGCGCTGCCACTCGGATTCATCGAGCGCGAGGATCCATCCGAGGCTGGCCCGATTCCAGTCGGCGCGAGGCGCGAGACGCGTGCGGAGTCCCAGCGGATCGGCGGGCACCCCGCGTCCCGATCGGGTGTTCCACGGACAGACTTCCTGACAGACGTCGCACCCGAAGACCCGCTCCCCCTGCCCCTCGCGCAGCGCCTCGGGAATCGCGCCGCCCAGCTCGATCGTCGTGTACGCGAGGCAGCGCGTGGCGTCGAGCACGTACGGCTCCGGGAACGCATCCGTCGGGCACGCGTCGAGACAGGCGCGGCAGGTCCCACAGTGGTCGGGCTCGGGAGTATCCGAGTCGAGCGCCAGGTCCGTGATCAACGCCCCGAGAAAGAGCCAGGAGCCGAGCTCCGGATCGATCAAGCAGGTGTTCTTGCCGATCCACCCGAGCCCGGCCGAGGCCGCGAAATGCCGCTCGAGCACCGGCCCGGTATCGACGTAGCCGCGCGCGCGGACCGCGGTTCCGGCGAGCGGAGCGAGCGCTTCTCCGAGCGCGCGCAGGCGGTCGCCGAGCACCTCGTGATAGTCGTCGCCCCGGGCATAGCGAGAGATCCCCCCGGCAGTCACGTCCTCGTCCGCGGCGTAGCTACAAGCCACGGACACGACACTCCGGGCTCCGGACACGAGCCGAGTCGGGTCGCAGCGGTCCTCGACCCGGGCTTCGAGCCACTGCATCTCGCCCGCGTACCCGTGGTCCAGCCAGCCCCGGAAACGCTCGGCCGCCCGGCCCGGGTCTGCGGGCGAGATCCCCACCCGGTCGAAACCGAGGCCACGGCCCACCGCCTTCACGCGCTCGGTCAAACTCGGCGTCAACGAGGGCTCCCATCGGCTAGGATGCGGAGCTTCAAATCAGGGAGGAGCGGCTGCATGGGGCGGGTCTCGTTTCCGGAAGGGTTCGTGTGGGGGGCGGCAACCGCTTCCTATCAGATCGAAGGCGCGTGGGACGAGGACGGCAAGGGCGAGAGCATCTGGGACCGCTTCGCTCACACGCCCGGGCGCATCAAAGGCGGTGACACCGGCGACTGGGCCTGCGACTCCTACCACCGCTGGGACGAAGACGTCGCGATCCTGCGGGATCTCGGCCTCAAGAGCTACCGCTTCTCGATCTCGTGGCCACGGATCCAGCCGATCGGCCGGGGACGCACCAACCAGAAGGGCATCGATTACTACCGCCATCTGGTCGACGCCCTGCTCGACGCCGGCATCCGGCCGTTGCCGACCCTCTACCACTGGGACCTCCCGCAGGCGCTCGAGGACTCCGGCGGGTGGCCGAACCGCGATACCGCCGGCCGCTTCGCGGAATACGCCGAAGGGGTCACCGAAGCGCTGGCCGATCGGGTCCAGGATTGGGTCGTGTTCAACGAGCCGTCGGTCTTCACGACCATGGGATATCTGCTCGGGGTCCACGCGCCCGGGCGCACGGATCTCGGGGACTATCTGAAGGCGACGCATACCGTGAACCTCGCCCAGGCAGAGGCCGTGCGAGCGATGCGCTCGATGCGCTCGGGCCTGCGAATCGGGACGGCCTTCAACATGTCGCCCACCGAACCGGCGACGGACGGCCCGGCAGATGCGGAGGCGGCCGAGCGCTTCCACCGCTTCATGAACATCTGGTTCCTCGACCCCGCCATCCGCGGGGAATACCCCGAGGCGTTCCTCGGCGAGGTCCCGCTCGAGCGCATGGGCGTCGAACCCCGTGACCTCGACCTGCTTCGCACCGATTTCGACTTCCTCGGGATCAACCTCTACAACCGGACACGCGTCCGGGCGGAACCCGGGAGCCCGATCGGTGCTCTCCCCGTGGAAGCAAGTCCGGAGGTGGGCGCGCCCAAGACCGAGATCGGCTGGGAAGTCTGGCCGGACTCTCTGTACGACATGGTGATGCGGGTGACGCGTGACTACGACACTCCGGTCCTCGAGATCACCGAGAACGGCTGCGCATACGGAGATGCGCCGGACGAAGATGGGGTCGTCCACGACGATCGCCGCATCGACTACTACCGCGGATATCTGAGCTCGCTGGCTCGAGCGATCGAGGACGGCGCGGACGTGCGTGCCTACCACGCCTGGAGCCTGCTCGACAACTTCGAGTGGGCGGAAGGCTACGAACAGCGCTTCGGCCTGGTCTATGTGGACGGCGAGACCGGCGAGAGATTCATCAAGAAATCCGGCCGGTGGTACGCGGAAGTCGCTCGCGAGAACTCGATCGAGGCATGACCGCCCTCGTCTCTCAAGAGGGCCTCGTATTCCTCGTGGGCTCGCCACGCGCGGGGACGACCCTGCTCTCGCGCATGCTCTCGGCCCACTCCGACGTCTTCTCTCCCGCCGAACCGCACCTGATGCCGCCGCTCGCACACCTCGGCTACTGGGAGACCGTCGAGCGGGCGCCCTACGATCCGATCATCACGCAGCGTGGGTTGCGCGAGTTTGTCGCGACGCTCCCGAATGGCGAAGACGACCTGACCGCTGCGCTGCGCGCCTGCACGGATCATCTGTACACACAGTCGCTCTCGACGTCGGGTGCGAAGATATTCCTCGATCAGACGCCCGCGGACGCGCTCGTCCTCGATTTCGTCACGCGTCTCTATCCCAGAGCCCGCTACGTCGTGCTGACCCGCAACCCGCTCGCGATCTGGTCTTCCTACGTCGACTCGTTCTTCGACGGCGATTTCGAGTCTGCGTACATCAACAATCCCCTCATCGATCGCTACGTGCCGGCCATCGCCCGATTCCTGTCCGAGACGAATGTCCGCCACGTGCACGTCCGGTACGAGGACGTCGTGAGCGAGCCGGCGGCCGAACTCCAGCGCATCTGTGATTGCCTCGAGATCGGGTTCGAACCCGGCATGGTCGACTACGGCGAGCAGGCCGGAGGACAACGCCAGGATGCGCGCGGCCTGGGCGACCCCATGACCGTGGCCAAGGAAAAGCGTCCGACGACCCGATCGATCGGCAAGTGGGCGAAGGCTCTCCAGGGCTCGCCTGAGCGCATCGCCCAATCCCAGGAGATCCTCGCGCGTCTGGCGGACGACGACCTGCGCACCTGGGGCTACGACCGCGCAGAGCTCGCCGCGGAGCTGGATTCGATCGATCCGGCCGGCACGCCACCGCCGGCTCCGAAGCTCACACGCCACACGCTCGAGCGCAGAGCGATGGTGGTCGGACGCCGGATGATCCGGGGGAGCGGCTTCCTCCAGCGAGTCCTGCGCCTCGTCCGGTCCGCGTGCGACGTGCTCCTGCGCTGATCGGATCTCGAGTTCTCCGGCTCGCGGGCCGCGCATTTCGCCGGCTCCGACACGAGTGCTAACGTTCGGCCGGGAGTGAGCGACATGATTCTGGCAGATACACCGAATCTGGATCCGACGTACGAGGCGCCGCACTTCGAGGTGATCTCCCTCGACTGCGAGATCACCTCCTACGCGCCCGACGACGAGCCCCTCTTCTAGGAGCCGCCGGAACATGGGCCGCCGCCTGTTGGCGCGGGTTCGCGAGATCCTCGGGCGCTACTTCGTCGCCGGGATCCTCTCGTTCGCGCCGATCGCCGTGACGATCTGGGCCATCGCCTGGATCATCCAGCGGCTGGACAATTTGCTCCTGCCACGGCTCGTGGAGCTGATCTTCCCGAGCCTCGAAGATCCTCCGCAGCTGCCCTTCGTGGGCGCCCTCTTCACGATCGTCGTCATCCTGTTGTTCGGGGTGATCGCGCGCCACTTCTTCGGCAGCGAGCTCGTCCGAGTCTGGGAGCGGTTGCTCGCACGGGTTCCGGTCGCGCGCAGCATCTACGGCGCGGTGAAGCAGCTCCTCGAAGCCATCTTCAGCTCGACGTCGACTCAGAGCTTCAACCGGGTCGTGATGCTCGAGTACCCGCGGAAGGGGCTCTACGCGCTTGCATTCACCACTGGACCCGCGCGCGGGATCCTGCAGGACCTCACCGAGTCGCAGATGATCAACTGCTTCATTCCCACGACACCGAATCCGACCTCGGGCTTCTACCTGCTCGTGCCCGAGGAGGAGCTGACGTCCGTGGACCTGACCGTCGAGGATGCGTTCAAGCTCGTCATGTCGGCCGGTCTCGTCGCGCCCGACGTGCGGCGCGCAGACACGCCCGCGCTGGATATCGACCCTGCGACGATTCCCGTGCTCGAACGCGAACCGAGCTAGCGGCGCGCGCAGCTCCCGGAGCGGCGGGCCCTACTCCGGGTCGCCGCCTCCCGCACGGTACTCGCGGACCGCCCTGAACGTCATCCAGGCGCCGAGCACGGTGGTGATCAGCGCACCGGTGCGGTTGAACTTGATCCACTCCATGTCGACGTTGAACCAGCCGTCGTAGATGAACCAGACCGCGAAGCCGACCAGGATGACCGGCAAGAAAAACGGGTTGTCGAACGGCGTGGAGACTTCGTCGTCGTCGTCCTCGTCGTCCTCGAGCGCTGCGAGGTCGTGGGTGTCTTCCGGCTCACTCATGGGAGAATTCTAGCATCTCGTTGGGGCTTCCCCTCAAGACGTCGTCACGCGGCGGACCAGGTCCTGGAACGCGGGATGGGTCAAGAGTCCCAGCGTGTCGCCCTGCTCGATCAGTCCCGCGATCTCCGGGTCGTGCAGCAGCGCCTGAACCTCCGGGTCGGTGCGAAGCCGCGCGAGTCGCACGCCCACTTCTTCGAGCGCCGGCCGCAGCGCCGCGGTGAATGCCGAGGGGTCCGACGCGGCGGCCGCGTCGATCATCCCCAGAGAGGCGAGTTCGGCGCGCAACCCCGGGTCTGCCGCGAGCGCACGATAGCTGGGGCGGGCCAGGGCAAAGTCGGCGGAGCCGTTCTCGAGCAGACTCCAGAACTCACCATCCCGCTGCAGTTCGACGATTCCCGGGTGCGCGAGAACACGCCGCGCCACGACGAGAGTGGCGGCCGGATTCGTCGCGAGTGCGCCCGCGAACGCGGCACCGGGCGCCGTATCGCCTCCGAACGCCCGACGTGCGCCCGCACCCACCACGCGGCCACTCCACTGGGCCAACGCTGACTCCGTCGGATCCGGAAGGACCGCGGCCACCGGCGCCTGAGTCTCACGGAGCGCCCCGGCGACGAGGCCGAGCCACGCGAGCAACAGCGCGAAGACCGCGCCGCGGGCGAGCCCGAAGATTGCGCCGAGCGCACGGTCCCCGCCCGTGCGCGGCAAACCCGCGCGGCGATCCCGGTCGGCGGAGCGCGCGAGGACGAGCACGACATGGAAGAAAAGGTGCGCGCCCAGAAACGCCGCGGTTCCCGCGAGGGGCATCCCCAAGAGCGGTGCAATCCCGAGTGCCTCGGCGACGTCCGGTCCCCAGCGCCCGGCGGCCAGGACCGCTGCGCCATACGAAGCCCCGAGAGCGACCAGTCGGAGGCCGCTCTCGAGCGCGCCTCGCCACGAGCCCAGCAAGGCGAACACCGCGAGCAAGCCGACCAGGAGGACATCGAGCCACATGTCTCGACGGATCGGACCTCCGGTTCAGACTCTGAAGGGATCTCCTCGCGGTGCAGCAATGGGGGTGCACATGCAGGCCGGATCCTGCACCATTTCCCCTCGGGGCCTGTCCAAGTGCCCGAAATCCCGACCTACCGCCGCTGGCACGGTGGTTGCTCTAGGGAAGTCCCATGCGCATGAGCCGAAAGCCCGCCTTGCCCGATACCCTCTCGACTCGCGCCTTGCGCGGGGAGGCCTTTCCGATGAGCGACTGGGAAAGTCAGTACGACGACCCGGACTCCGACTCGGTCGACTCCGGCGATTTCGACACCCTCGACGACGAGCCGTCCGACTCCCGGCGCTCCGGGCGCCGGGAACAGCGGGACCGCCATCGATCGGGCAAGCAGCGGCGGCGCCGGGTCGGTCGCGACCGCGACCGCAACCGGAGCGGCAGTTCGAAGTCCGACCGCAAGCGCCGCAAGCGAAAGGAGCTGAGTCCGGAGGAGCGCGCGCTCGCGGAGGCGCGGCGCGCCGCCAGCCGCAAGATGGGCTTTCTCGCGCACTTCGTGCCGTATGTGAGCGTCATCGTGTTCTTGCTGTTCGTCGCCGGGTTCCGCCCCGCCTTCATCACTGCGCTGGCTTGGGGAATCGGCGTCGCGTGCCACTACTTCTTCGCGGTGATCGCGCCGGGGCTCCGCCAGCGCCTCGTCGAGGGCGAGGTCGAACGTCGCGTGAGTCGCGATGTCGTCCTCGAGCGACGCGCACTCGTCGACGAGCACGCGCAGCGCCTCGAGCAGCTCTCCGCGTCGATCGCCCACGAGATCCGCAATCCGATCACGGCGGCGAAGAGCCTCGTCCAGCAGATGGGCGAAGACCCCGCGTCCCACGAGAACGTGGAATACGCCTCGGTCGCGCTCGACGAGCTCGGCCGCGTCGAAAAGAGCATCTCCCACCTGCTCAAGTACGCGCGCGAGGAAGACATCCAGCTGCGCGACGTGCGCGTCGACGAGGTCGTGGCCTCTGCTCTCGACACGTTCGGGGAAAGGATCGAGAAGCTCGGCGTGCTCGTCACCCGCGATCTGCCCGCGGGCGCCCACCTGAACGGGGATGCGGACAAGCTGCGCCGCGTCGTCATCAATCTCGTCGGCAACGCGCTCGATTCGTTCGAGGACAACCCCAGTGGCAGCGCGGCGCTCGACATCGAGACCGGCGAGAACCTCGCCGGGACCGAGGTCTGGCTCCGGGTCCGCGACAACGGCCCGGGCATGGACGAAGAGCGGATCGGCCGAATCTTCACGCCCTTCTACACTTCGAAGTCGCGCGGAACCGGCCTCGGGCTCGCCATCTCCAAGAAACTCGTCGATGCCCACGGCGGCTCGATCGAAGTGCACTCGGAACCCGGCCACGGAACAGAATTCGTCGTGACCCTGCCGAAGGATGGAGGCGCCGAAGCGTGAACGCGCGAGTGCTGATCGTCGAAGACGAGCGAGCGATCCGGCTCGCCCTTTCCGGGCTGCTCAAGCGCGAGGGCTACGAGGTCGAACAAGCCAACGATGGGCGTGAAGCCATCGCGCGCCTCCACGCGGAGGCGTTCGACTTCGTCCTCACCGACCTCTCCCTCGGTGACGGGCCGGGCGGCATGGATGTGCTCCGCACCGTGCGCGAAGCGCAACCGGAGACGCCGGTCGTGATGATCACTGCACACGGCAACGAGAAGATCGCGGTCGAAGCGATGCGGCTCGGCGCAGACGACTACGTCCCGAAGCCGTTCGACAACGACGAGATCCGCCTGGTCGTCCGGCGCGCGCTCGAGCGCACGCGGCTCGCGCGAGAGAACCGCGTCCTGCGAGACCGCGTCGAGCGCGACTTCGGCTGGGGTGGCCTGATCGGTTCGGGCCCGGCCATGCGCGCCGTCTTCGAAATGATCCAGAAGGTGGCGGAGACCGATCTCACGGTGTTGGTGCGCGGCGAGAGCGGCACTGGCAAGGAGCTCGTCGCGCAGGCCCTCCACCAAGCGAGCCCACGGAAGGCCGAGGCGTTCGTCGCAGTGAACTGCGCAGCGATCAGCCGCGAACTCGTCGAGAGCGAGCTCTTTGGGCACGAAAAAGGCGCGTTCACCGGCGCGGACGCCCGCCGCCTCGGGCGTTTTGAAGCCGCCGACGGCGGCACGATCTTCCTCGACGAGATCGGCGACATGGCGCCCGAGACTCAGGCCAAGGTCCTCCGCGTCCTCCAGGAACGCTCCCTCGAGCGGGTCGGAGGCACCAAGCCGATTGCCGTCGACGTCCGGGTGGTCGCTGCGACGCACCGCGATCTCGAGAAAGACGTGCGCGACGGACGGTTCCGCGAGGATCTCTACTACCGCCTGAAGGTCGTCGAAGTCGTGATCCCGCCGCTCCGCGAGCGACGCGAAGACCTCCCCGCGCTGGTTTCCCGCTTCCTCGATCAGCTGGCCGAGCGGCTCGGCCGGGATCCGGTCACGATCTCCCCCGCCGCGCTCGCCTCCCTCGCCCGCCACGCGTGGCCCGGGAACGTCCGCGAACTCCGCAACTTCATCGAGCAGGCCGCGGTGCTCGCCGCCGGCGACTCGATCGAAGAAAGTGACGCCCAGCTCGGCCGCGTCGCCGACGCACCGGGAGGCGACCCGGATCCCTCCCTCCCCTTCGGCGAGGCCAAAAAACAGCTCGTCGAAGACTTCGAGCGCCGCTTCCTATTGCGCGCGCTCCGCGCCCACGACGGCAACATCTCACGCACCGCCGAGACGATCGGCATGGTCCGGCAGTCCCTCCAGCAGAAGATTCGCGAGCTTGGGCTCCGCGACGAAGACTGGAGCCAGTCGGCGTGAGACTCGCGCCCCCGAGGAGACAATCATGAATTCACGACGTCCCGGCCTTCTTGCACGCCTGGTGGGCTACGTCCGCGGCAGTCTCGGCAGCTGGCTGCGCGGCCGCGAGACCGACAACCCTCAGGCCGTCTACGAAAATGCGATCACCGAGCGGGTGAAGCAGTACCGCGAGCTCAAGGAAGCCGTCGCCGGCATCCTCTACATGCGCAACAAGATCGAGGGCGAGATCGCCGAGCGACGCGGCGAACTCGCACGCACCCTCGAGGACCTGCGGCGCGCGGTCCAGCGCAGCGACGACGAGCTGTCCCTCCGGCTCGTCACTCGCAAGCAGACCCTCGAACAAGACCTCGAACACGCCGAACGCGAACTCGAGAGCGTGCGCAGCGAGGCCGAAGAAGCCAAGACGAACCTCGTGAGCTTCCGCGAAGAGATCCGTCAGCTCGAGCGCGAGAAGGGCCGCGTCATGGCGAGCCTCGCCAACTCGAAGGCGCGCAGGCGCATTCAGGAGGCGCTCGCTGGGATCTCGGTGGATGCCGACATGCGTGCACTCGACGCGGTCCGGGAGCACGCCGCACGCGCCAGCACAGAGCGGATTCTCGACACCGAGCTCGAGGGGATGGTCGGACTCGACTCCCGGTTGCGCGCGATTCGCGACGAGGCGCGCCAGGACGCCGCACAGCGCGAGCTCGACGAACTGAAGCGCCAGATGGGCCCGGGCGCAGAGCCCGCCACGCCCGCGGAACCGGCGGAGCCCGCCCAGCAGGCCGCCGCGGCGGAGCCGATTCGTCCAATGAAGAGCATGGGTGCCGGTGGCAACGGAAACTGACGAGCGCGTCGCGCCGACCGCCCCGCCGATCGAACGCGCCGCTCCGCTCTCCGAGCGGACCGACCCGTTCGACGCCGCGGTCGCTCGCGTCGAAGAAGAGGAAGCGATCGCCTCGCGCGTCGGGGTGGTCGCGGGGATCCAACTGGCGATCGGTTCTCTCGGGCTCCTACTCGGCGCGCTCGGCTTCGTCGCGCTCGCTGGGATCGGCCTCGTCAGCCAGGATCCGGTCGTCCAGACCTGGATGAGCGGGATCGGCGGCGTCGTCGCAAGCGTGTTCGGGTTGCTCTCGTTGCCCACGCTCGCCGCCGGCTTCGGGCTGCTGCGCCGCAAACGCTGGGCGCGCACGCTCACAATGGTGCTAGGCGCCATCGAGTTGTTCCAGATACCGGTCGGCACCGTGCTCGGCGGCTACAGCCTGTTCGTCCTGGCCCAGCAGCGCACACGCGACTACTTCGAACGCCCCCTTCGGCGCTGACGACCCGCCGGGCCCGTCAACCCGAGAAGGCGCGAGCGATCTCGTCTGACGCGAAGACCGGCAGCGGGCGCTCGCGGCCCGCCTCGACGAGCACTCGGCCGGCCGCCTCGGGCACGAGGGTCGCAATCGTGTTCGCCGGGACGCCTGCGGAAGCCAGCGCGGCCAAGGCGGGAGCTTCGTCCTCGGGCGCGACGGCGGCCAGCAACGCACCGGAGGCGATCAGCCCGAGCGGGTCGAGTCCGAGCGCCCGCGCGGCGCGTGCGGCCAGCGGATGCCACGGGATGGCGTCGGCGTCGACCCGGATGCCGATCCCGGCCACCTCGGCGAGTTCCCAAAGCGCAGTCGCAATGCCACCCTCGGTGGGATCGTGCATCGCGTGCGGGCGGACCGCGTCACAGAGCGCTCGCGCCGCCGGCAGGACACAGAGCCCCGGCACATCGAGGAGGCCGGACAGCTCTGCGAGTGCGTCCCCGCCGAGGCCCGCCGCGCCGAGCGCTTCGGCGCAACCCGACGCGAGCAACGCGCCGCCTTCGAGCGGCACCTCCCCGGCGCATATCACGACGTCGCCCGGGCGGCCGCCATCGCTGCGGACCAGGTCCGCGCGCGCCACCTCCCCGAGCATCGTGCCGGCCACGACCACCCGGTCGAGGCCGAGCGTCACCTCGGTGTGGCCGCCGATCCAGCCGACGCCAAACTCACGACATGCGGCGGCGATCTCGTCGAAGATCGCGCGGACGGCCTCTTCCGTCGTCTCGCCTTCGGGCAGCAGGATCGTCGCCAGGAAGAAGCGCGGCACGCCACCTGCCGCGGCGATGTCGTTGACGCTGACCGTCACCGCATAACGGCCGACGCGATCGGTCGCGAACGTGATCGGGTCGGAGGTGGCGAGCCACAGGCGGTCGCCGCCGTCGCCCGCCTCGATCACGGCCACGTCGCGGCCGACGCCAGGGCCCAGCACTACGCCGTCTGCCGACGGCAGCTCCTTCAGCAGGCTGGCGAGCAGACGATGGGGAAGCTTGCCGGGAGGGAGCGCGGCGCGGGGCATGCTGCCGAGAGTAGGCCGTTCGCGGGGGCCTGGAGCCGCGCGTCGAGTCAGTCTTCGCGGGTCTTGAGGCTGAGCTCGACCGGGAGGCGCAGCTCACTCTCCTCGAGCGTGCGAAGCGCTTCGCGGAGCGGCTCGGGCAGCTCCTCGAGGCGGATCTTCAACTCCAGAGCCAGGACGCCGGCTTCCGGCTTGTCGTCGGCGTCGGACCCGGACCGCTCCGCGCGATCGTTGGGATCGTCCGCGAGCACGACCGTGGCCGGCTCGCCAGACGGCGGATCATTGAAGGACATGGCGGCTGCCTCCGCGGCGGGCGGATTGCCGTCGCCGACATCGAATGGGGCCAGATCGAGCATCTCGCCGAGCTGGGTGAACGACTTGGCGTCCCCGCTCGGCACGGCATGAATCTCTTCGGGAGCCTGGGCGACGATTTCGTCGCTGATCGGTCCGTTCTCGAGCACGAACGTCAGCTCGAACTCGTCGACGCGGATGACGTCGCCGACTTCGAGTTCGCGCCGGGAGATCTTCTCGCCGTTGACCCAGGTGCCGTTGATCGACTCGAGGTCTCGCACCTCGTACGTGTCGCCCTCGCGGACGAGCAGCGTGTGATTGCGAGACACTTCCGCGGCGGAAAGCACCACGTCGCACTCGACCGCGCGGCCGAGGCAGAGGCGCGCGGCATCCCACTGCAGCACGCGCTCGAAGCGGCCGCGGCGCGAGATGATCAGCCCGGCATGCAGGCCCGAAGCTGCGACCGGCGGCTCGGCTTCGACTTCCTCGCTGACCGGATCGATGTCTTCGGGACCGATCTCCTCGGCCTGCTCCACGACCGAATCGAGTTCTTCGGGAGCCAGACTCAGCGCCGGCGTCTCGTCGAGGTCGGACGCGCCGACGTCGTACTCTCGCGTCGGGTCGCGCAGCGCCTCGACGTCGTCGGCCTCCGCAGCGAAAGCGACTGCGCCTCCGGCGTCCTCGATCTCAGCCGAGCCCGCCAACGGGTCACCCTCGTCGAGGGTGCCGAAGAGTTCGGCGGAGGCCGCTTCGTCGTCGGGGTCGAGCAGCAGTGTTTCCGGTTCGGGCTCCGCCGCAAGTTGGGCTTCCGGCGTCCCGAACGGCGTACTGGGATCCACCAGGGCGAGTTGTTCGCCGGATTCCGAAGCGTCTCCAAGAAGAACCGTCTCGGGCTCGACTTCGGATTCAGGCTCGGCCGCAATCGTTTCCGGCTCCAAAGAATCCTCGGGGTGGGCCAGGATCGTCTCGGGCTCGAGCGAATCATCCGGAGTGACGGCGATCGTCTCGGGCTCGAGCGAATCCTCGGGGGCGACCGCAATCGTCGCAGGTTCGACGAGCTCCGACTCGACGTCTTCCCGGGCCGAAGACCCGTCCGTGTCGGATTCCTGAAGCGCCTGGGCGCCCTGCAACATCTTCGCCTGGGTGTCTACGCCAACGAAGTACGTATTGGACGCATCCCAAGCATCGCTGCCGCCCGCGTTCGGGTCCGCCGGATCCGCGGTCCCTCCCGGCAAGATCTCGAGCTCGTGCTTCCCGATCAGGATCTGATCGCCCGGGCCGACGCGCGCGCGCGAATGCCGCTCGCCGTTGACGTAGATCCCGTTCTCGCTGCCCGAATCCTGGATGACGAACTCGTCCCCTTCCCTCGAGAGCGTCGCGTGGAAGCGACTCACCGAGAGATTGTGGATGACGACGTCGTTCTCCTTCATCCTGCCGATGCGGAGCGAGTCCCCCTCGAAGGGTATGTCGGCGAGCGTCTGTCCCTTGAGACTCAGGCGGACGCAGGGTGAGCGCATGGAGCCCCCCTCCCCTCAACTGTGTTCTCCTCTCTTCGGCTGAGTTGGGGGGGAGACTTGATCCCCTTCGGGGAGTTCTCCTGGCTCAGGGGGCCTCGAGCAGCGCGGCGAGCGCGAAGACATGGTCGTCCGCCGCCTCGAGCTCGCGAAGGGCCTCTGCGAGGCGAATCACGTACTCGAGGTTCGCCCCGCTCGGCCCCCGGCTCCGGCGGACCTGCAGCGCGATTTCGGCGAGCGGGGCGGGCCCGAGGTAGTTCGGGTTCTCCGGCGTGGCGAGGTAGGTGACGCCCCGGAACGTCGGGTCCGTGCGGCCGTGCAGGTCGACGTCGAGCCGGTCGTATCCGCCCTTCTCGCGATGATCGAGCTGAGCCAGCACCTCGTCACAATCCGCGGGGGCGACTCGATAGGCCACCCCCCAGCATTCCGACGTTGGGTCCGGAACGAGGGTCACGACCCGCCCAGGCGCGCCGGGAATCCCGCGATGGTCGGTCGAGCCCTGCCAGAATCGCCGCGACCACCCCGGCAAGCGAGCCGGCTGCTGCTCCGCGAACGGGAACGCCGGACGCCACACCAGGGAGCCGTAGCCGAAGATCCAGAGCGGTCCGGCCGGCGAATCGCTCACTCGTAGCGGATCCCGGTCACGGTGTACTCGACCCCACCCGCCGGTCGCTGGAAGCGGAAGGTGACGTCCACTTCCTTCCCCACCAACGCCCGGCCGAGCGGCGACTCGATGCTGATCCGCCCGTTTGCGGCGTCGAACTCGTCGGGCCCGACGAGCCGGACGGTGCGCTCGGCGCCCTCCCCGTCTTCGAACGTCACCCACGCCCCGAAGTACACCCGGTCTTTCTGCGCCGGCGCCTCTGTGACGATCGTCAGCTCGTCCAGTCGCTTCACCAGATACCGGATACGGCGGTCGATCTCGCGCAAGCGCTTCTTGCCGTAGATGTATTCGGCATTCTCGGAACGGTCGCCGAGCGCAGCCGCTTCGCTGACTTCGCGGGTGACGCGGGGCCGCTCTGTTCGCCAGAGGAGATCGACCTCGGCTTCGAGGCGCGCGAATCCCTCGGCTGTGATGTAGCGGAGAGCCGGGGCCACGGTGCGACTCTCCCGACTCCGGAGCTTCGGGTCAACGAGAGCGCGCTACCCTCCTGCTTCTTGGACGATCTGTTTCGTGCGGTGCGGAGTGCATGCTCCGACTCGATCTGGTCACGCGGCGTGGAATTCGCGCGCGCCGAGGCCGTGAGCCGCGAGAACGGCCCGCCCGGCGAGATCGTCCTGCGCGTCGTCGCCCCCGGCCGAGTCATCACGCCGCGCGTCGTCCTCTATCCCGAAGACGAGGAATGGGAGTGCGACTGCGGCGAGCGCGCGGATCCGTGTGCACACGTCGCCGCGGGCGTAATCGCGCTGCGGAGCGCCAAGCGCGAAGGCCGCTCCCTCACGGCCGGCGGAGACACCGGCGGTCCGGCTCGCCTCGCCTACCGCTTCGCACGGGCGGCCGACGGACTGCGGTTTCAGCGAGTGACGGTCGTCGGCGGGGCAGAGACTCCGTTCAACACCACGCTCGCCGCGGTCACGAGCGGACGCGTTGCGGGCCCCCGCGTGGCTGCCGACAAGAACGATTTCGAAATCGAGCGGACGCTCGGCGGACAGCGCCAGGGTCGGATCGCACGCGGTGTGCTGCATCGCCTGCTCGGCTTGCTCGAGAGTGCCGAAGACGTGCAGCTCGACGGGGAGTCGATCCAGACTTCACGCGAACCCGTAGGGTTTCGCGCGCGCCTCGAAGACGCCGGCGACGGGTGGCGCCTCGCACTCGAACGCAACCCGCGGCCCACCGAGAAGCTCGGCGACGACCTCGTGCTGTGCGGCACTGTGCTCCGGCGCCTCGGACAGAGCGGACTCGAAGGCCGCGAGCTCGACCAACTGCGAGGCGGACGGCGGTTCGGCCCCGATGAGGCCTCCGAACTGGTCTCCGAGATTCTGCCGTCGCTGCGCGATCGGCTTCCCGTCGAAGTCGCGACCGACCGGCTCCCGGACAGCGAGAAGACGCCGCCTGCCTTGCGGGTGGAGGTCGGCCGCTCCGGCGATCGCCTTTCGGTGCTCGCGACACTCGTCTACGGAGATCCGCCGCGCGCTCGTGTCGACGCCGGCCGGCTCGTTCCGCTCGGCGGATCGGTCCCCGTCCGCGACCGACCGGCCGAAGAACGCCTGCTCACCAGCCTCAGGCGCGACCTCTCCCTCACGCCCGGCCAACGCGTCGAGCTCGACCCGGGCGAAGCGATCCCGTTCTCGACTCGGCTGGCGGCGTTCGGCGGGCGCGTGATCGGCGACGCCCACCACGACTTCCGCGAAGTGGCCGCGCTGGTGCCCGAATTCGCGGTCACCGAGACAGGCTTCGACCTCTCGTTCCGGGGTCCTTCCAGCGACGACGACGGGGGCGACGGCGGCGAGCGATCCGAAGCGAGCGCGACGGCGGTCCTGCGCGCCTGGCGCGACGGACACACGCGCGTGTCGCTGCTCGGAGGCGGTTTCGCCCCGCTTCCGGCCGATTGGCTCGCCGAGCACGGACGCGTGCTGCTCGACCTGCTCGCCGCACGCGACAAAGCCACGGGAAGCGTCCCGACGGTCCTCCTGCCCGACCTCGCCGAACTCTGCCAAGATCTCGACGCTCCGCCGCCCCCCCGATTGGAAGCACTGCGGCCCCTGCTCGCGGGGTTCGAGGGGCTCCCGGACGTTTCGCTGCCGGCCGACCTGCACGGCGAGCTGCGCCACTACCAGGAAGACGGGGTCGCGTGGCTCCGCTTCCTTGCGAAAGCGGGCCTCGGCGCGTTGCTCGCCGACGACATGGGCCTCGGCAAGACACTACAGGCCCTGTGCGCGCTCGAGACACCCGCGCTCGTCGTCTGCCCGACCAGCGTTCTGCCCAACTGGGTCCAGGAGGCGGAAAAGTTCAGGCCGGGCCTCCGCCGCTGCCTCTTTCACGGACCGGCGCGCCAGCTCGACCCCGACGCCGACGTCGTATTCACGAGCTATGCGCTGCTCCGGCTCGACTCTTCCCTGACCGACCGCGAGTGGAATACCGTCGTGCTCGACGAAGCGCAGGCGATCAAGAACCCGTCGAGTCAGACCGCCCGGGCGGCATTCGACGTGAAGGCGAAGTTCCGCATCGCGATGACCGGCACTCCGGTCGAGAATCGGCTCGACGAACTCTGGAGCCAGGTTCACTTCACGAACCCGGGATTGCTCGGCGGCCGCTCCGACTTCGAGGCGCAGTACGCCCGCCCGATCGCGAGCGGCGACAGCGAGATCGCTGGCCGCCTCCGTTCGCGACTGCGTCCGTTCGTACTTCGCAGGCGCAAGCGCGAGGTCGCGCCGGAACTGCCCGAGCGTCAGGAGATCGTGCTCCGCTGTGAACTCGGAGAAGAGCAGCGCTCTGTCTATGACGCCGTGCGGGCCGCCACTCTGCCCGAGGTCGTCGCGCAGCTGCGGGAGGGCGGCGGCGTGATGGCGGCACTGGAGGCTCTACTTCGTCTCCGACAGGCTTGCTGTCATGCAGCGCTGCTGCCCGGACGCGAAGCCGAGTCTTCGGCGAAGCTCGACCTTCTCGTGGAGCGTCTCGAGAATGCCGTGGCCGACAGCCACAAGGCGCTGGTCTTCTCGCAATGGACGTCGTTCCTCGACCTCGTCGAAGCCCCGCTCCGGGACCGCGATCTGGCGTTCACGCGGCTCGACGGCAGTACCCGCGACCGCGGCGGAGTCGTAGCGGACTTCTCCCGGGACGACGGCCCGCCGATCCTGTTGCTCTCGCTCCGCGCGGGCGGCACCGGGCTCAACCTGACCGCGGCCGATCACGTGTTCCTGCTCGAGCCGTGGTGGAACCCGGCCGTCGAAGACCAGGCCGCCGACCGCGCCCACCGGATCGGCCAGACGCGCCCCGTGCTCGTGCAGAGACTCATCGCGCGAGACACCGTCGAAGAGCGAATACTCAAACTTCAGGAGAGCAAGCGCGCCCTCGCCGACGCGGCACTGGACGGCGGCGGGGCGGCGGCCGGCCTGACTCGCGACGACCTGCTGGCGGTTCTCGAGGGCTAGCGGCGCGTCCGCCAGGGTCGCTGGGTTCTTCAGCATCCTGCTAGCGTCCCCGCCATGCTGAATTTCGTGGGCCCGTCTTGAGTCGCATCATCGTCATCGGGGGCAGCGTGGCTGGCCTCGGCGCCGCGCTCGCGCTTGCGCGCGAGGGCCACCAGGTCACGGTGCTCGAGCGCGACGCGACGCCGATGCCGGAGACGCCCGTCGAAGCGTTCGAAAGCTGGGAACGTCGCGGGGCTCCGCAGGTGCGGCACTCTCACGCTTTCCTCGCGCGCCTGCGCAACCTGCTCCGCGATGAAATGCCCGACGTGCTGGCGAGCCTGCTCGCGGCAGGCGCCGAAGAGCTGCGTTTCTCGGACCTCCTGCCGCCGACGATCGACGACCGCGACGGCCGTCCGGGCGACGACGATCTCGTCATGCTGGCGTGCCGACGCATGACGTTCGAGTGGGTGCTCCGCCGGGCGGCGCTCGACCAGGACGGAGTCGAGTTTCGCGATGGGTCCGAGGTGCGCGGCCTTCTGGCCGACCCCTCCGCGGAGCCAATCCGTGTGACGGGCGTCGAGATCGCCCGAGCGGGAGGCACCGAGACGCTCGAGGCCGACTGGGTGATCGACGCCGCAGGGCGACGCTCCCCGCTCTCCCGCTGGCTCGAGGCGGCCGGCGGACCGGCAATCCGTGAAGAGTCCGAGGACTGCGGGATCTTCTATTGCTCGCGGTTCTATCGGCTCTTGCCGGGAGCCCCGGCCCCCCGCCGCGACACGACGATCGGCGCCGACCTCGGCTATCTGAAATACGCGATCTTCCACGGCGACTCGAAGATCTTCTCGATCACGTTCGCGGCTTCGCACGAGGACGATGCAATGCGGGCCCTGCTGCGGCTCCCTGCCTTCGAAGCGGCCGTGGCCGCGCTTCCCGCGACGCAGCCATGGGTCGATCCGGCGGTCGCCACGCCCATCAGCGACGTTCACGGAATGGCGAGCCTGCGGAACACCCGGCGCTACTTCGTCGAAGCGGGCCGCCCGATCGCGCAGCGGCTGCTCGCGATCGGCGACGCGGCAATCCACACCAACCCGCTCTACGGGCGCGGCTGCAGCTTCGCGCTGGTCCACGCGTCCCTGCTCGCGGAGGCACTCCGCGAGCACCCCGACGATCCGATCGCCGCGGCCCTCGCGCTCGACGCCGCCACCGTTCGAGAGATCGTGCCGTGGTACGAACTCTCTCTCGCACAGGACCGCGACGCACGCGCCGTGGCGCGTCTGTACGAATCGGGGGCCGATCCGAGCAGCGCGCCGGAGCCGACCGGCCCGACCGGTGACAGCGTCGATCCCAAGACGTACATGCGTTCGCTACTCAGACACGGCCTGCTCCCGGCTCTCCGGAGCGACCCCGACGTCTCGCGGGCGTTCTTCCGCAGCTTCAACCTGCTCGCCGCGCCCGGCGACGTCATGAGTGACCCGAAGATCCTCGGCGTCGTCCTGCAGCACTTCCAGCAGCGCCACGAACGGGTCGAGCCGACCCTCGGTCCGAACCGCGCAGGAATGCTCGACGCACTCGGGAGCACGGGCTAGCGGACTCCCTGCCCGATTTTCACGCAGCCCCTGCCCGACTCGCGGGCACGCACGAGTGCAGGACTCCGCTCAGCTGCGCTCGTCCGGTTACACACTGGCACGGGGATTGCTCCCCCGGGGTCCGACTCGGGACTACTCCCGACGGAGGACTCGCCCATGCCCAGCCGGATTCATCCCCTCGCCAGCGTCTTTGCCGGTGGCTTCGTACTCCTTTTCGCTGCGGCGGCATTCGGAGAAGAAGCCCAGAGCGGCATCAACCACGGCGACGTCGCGTGGATCCTGACGAGCTCCGCGATCGTGTTGATGATGACGATCCCCGGCCTCGCGCTCTTTTACGGCGGCCTGGTCCGCAGCAAGAACGTCCTCTCGATCCTGATGCAGTGCCTCGTCTGCGCCGCGGTCGTGAGCGTCACCTGGGTGCTCTGGGGCTACTCGATCGCGTTCGGCGGTGAGGGCGCGCTCTGGGGCGGCCTCGCGAAGCTCGGTCTCAGCGGGGTTCCTTGGGAAGCCGGTCCGGACGAGAACATCCCCGAGCAGACCTTCATGGTCTTCCAGATGATGTTCGCGATCATCACCCCGGCGCTCGTCGTCGGCGCCTTCGCGGAGCGGATGAAGTTCTCGGCGTTCCTCCTGTTCGTCCTGCTCTGGTCGACGCTCATCTACTCGCCGCTCTGCCACTGGGTCTGGGGCGACGGCGGCTGGCTCGGGGCGCGCGGCGCGCTCGACTTCGCGGGCGGCACCGTGGTGCACATCTCCTCGGGCGTCTCGGCGCTGGTCGCCGCGATCATGATCGGCAGGCGCCAGGGCTACGGACGCCACCCGATGCCTCCGCACAATGTGCCGTTCGTCGTGATCGGCGCCGCACTCCTCTGGGTCGGTTGGTTCGGGTTCAACGCGGGCAGCGCGCTCGCGGCCGACGGCATCGCGACGATCGCTTTCGTGAACACGAACACCGCAGCGGGCGCGGCGGTTCTCGGCTGGATCGTCATGGAGTGGCTCGGCAAGGGCGGCAAGCCCACCGCGGTCGGCGGCGCTTCGGGCGCGGTCGCGGGGCTCGTGGCAATCACCCCGGCCGCAGGCTTCGTCGAGCCCTGGGCGGCGATCTTGATCGGTCTCGGCGGCGGCATCCTCTGCTACCTCGCGGTCAACCTCAAGTCTCGCATGGGCTACGACGACGCCCTCGACGTCGTGGGCGTCCACGGGGTCGGCGGGACCTGGGGCGCGTTGGCCACCGGGATCTTCGCATCGGCCGCGCTCTCGGACGGGGGCCTCTTGACCGGCAACGGCGGCCAGGTCGTCGAGCAGGTCATCGCGATCTTGGCGACGTACGCGTTCTGCGGAGTCGGCACCTTCGCGATTCTCTCGCTCATCAACGCCACGGTCGGATTGCGCGTCGACGAGGAGGACGAGGCACTCGGACTCGACCTCGCCGAGCACGCCGAAGCCGCGTACACCGGCGGCAGCTGACCCCAGCAGGCGCGCCGACCCTTCCCGCGGAGGGGTCGGCGGCCAGCGGAGGGGTCGGCGGGGGCCGGAGGGGTTTTCAGCAGCCTGCTAGATTGCCCGGTCGAGGAGGAACCCCCATGGGCGCAGCAGAAGCCGGACTCGCGAAACTTCAGGCAGTCGTCGGCAAAGAAGGCATCGGCGAGTGGCACACCGTCGACCAGAAGCAGATCAACCTCTTTGCCGACGCGACGCTGGACCACCAGTTCATCCACATCGACCCGGAGAAGTCGGCCCAGCTCTCACCCTACAAGGTGACGATCGCCCACGGGTTCCTGACGCTTTCTCTCGTCGTGCATCTCGGCTCGAGTGTGCCTCCGGCGGACCCGACCGCGTATCAGGGAGTGGTCATGGGCGTGAACTACGGCCTCGACAAGGTCCGGTTCCCCTCGCCCGTCAAGGTCGACTCGCGAGTGCGCGCGCGCCAGGAACTCATCTCTGCGGATCTCGTCGCACCCAACGCCCTGCAGGTGAAGCAGAAGGTCACGGTCGAGATCGAAGGCGAACCGAAGCCCGGCTGTGTCGCCGAGACTCTCTCACGAATGATCTACGGCTGAGCCACGTCGCTACCGCACCGGAATCATCTACGGCTGAGCGACGCTGCTACCGCACGGGAATCGTCTACGGCTGAGCGACGCTGCTAGTTCACCGGGTAGCGGCGCGCACACTCGTCGGGCTCGGCGTCGCCGAGCTCGAGCCGACAACCGCAGAGCACCTTCGCGAGCCGGATCGAACCGAAGTAGTCCGCACTCGCGGCCTCCACCCGGGCCGACATCCCGGGAGCGGCACCGGGCCCGACCGCGAGCGAACGGGACATCTCACGCTGGGCAGCCTTGCCGGCTCGTCGTGCGGCCCGCCAATGTGCCGCTTCGGCCGCGCGAAGTGCCGCGAGCGGTTCGTCCGGCTTCTCGGCCACCGCATCGCGACAGAGCTGCGGCATTTCGGGCTCCGCGGCCTGTGCGGCCAGGGCTGTGCACAGGAGAAACGCGACGGCCAGCCCGCCGATCGAACGACGAATGCGAGTGCGCATGCACCCATGAGGCTAACTCTTCGGCGGCCTCCGCAGCCGGACCTTCAGCGGCGGAATCGAGATCTCCTGCTCGAGAAGTGCGGCCACGACTTCGCGAAGCGCATCCCGCGGGCCTTCGAGCTCGACCTGAAGCTGGATCGTCGCCGCACGCGTAGACACCGTCGAAGTCGGAGCGGACTCGGCGACGTCGCCGCGCACCGGCGCCGCCGTGGCGACCGGCTGCCGCGCGGGCGCCGGCTCGACGACCGGGGCCGTCCGCACCGGCGGAGCGGCCACTTCGACCGCCGGCGGACGCGGAACCGACGGGGGCACGGCCGGGGGAGCCATGGCCGGCGCGTCGATGGCCGGGGGCTCTTCCTTCTCGAGCTCTGCCAGCGCGGCTTCCGTCAGATCGTCACCGAAGCCATCGTCGTCTTCGGCGAAGCCTTCGACCTCGAGAATCGGCGGTACGATCTCAGGCACCGAATCCTGTGCTTTGGCGGCCATGCCCGGCATCGGGGGTGCCTCCAGGAGGTCACCGCCCAGCTCGAACTGGAGTTCGTCGACAGGCCCGAGATGCGACAGGTCTTCGCCGAGATCGAGGCCGTCATCGAGCTCCGACTCCGGAGCGAGACCCAGCACGGTCTTGCCGCCCTCGCCGCCAGGCATCTCCGGGAATCCCTTCAGCTGCGAGGCAAACCGGACGTTCTCCCCGCCTCGCATCGGGCTCTCCGGCTCCTGGTGGAACCGCAGCGTCGCGGGACCGATCTCGATCACGTCTCCGGGTCGCAGCGTGTGCGTCCGGATCTGGCTCCCGTTCACGAACGTGCCGTTCGACGTGTGCAGGTCGGCCAGGGTGTGGGCGTCCCCCTCCATCCGGAAGAGCGCGTGCTTGCGCGACACCTCGGAGTCGGGGACCACCAGGTCCTGCTCGGCCACCCGACCCACCGCGATCTCGATCGTGTCCCAGATGATCGTCTGGGTCGGCTCCATGGGACAATCGACCACAAGGAATGTGAAGTTCTGGGCCATGCCGCCTCCTGCACACGTGCGACTTGGATTTCGTCCACCCCTGGGAATTGCTTGAGTTCGCGGCCCCGGGGCTCGAGTCGGCGCCGCCACGCGCCGATGCGCAGGCGAACCCTTGAGCGGCCGGCTCGTTGGCGTACGATGCGCACCGGCGGGGCTATCGCTGCCGCCCCTATGAGTCCGGGGGGGACTCCTGGAGGAACACGTTCATGCAATCCATTTCGATTCGCACCGTGGCCGCATGCGCCGCATTCGCACTTGCACTCGGCGTCGGCAGCGCCAGCTTTGCGCAAGATCCGGAACCGCCGGCGGGCCATCCGTTCTCGAAGATCAGCAACGGAATGCCGGACGCTCAGGTCCGCGACATTCTCGGCACTCCGACCTCGACGAACAGCTACCCGACCGGCAAGAGCTGGATCCCCGGCTACGGCTGGTGGGGAACCGACGGTCATCGCTGGGAGTGGTTTTATAAGGGCAAGGGCCGCATCGTGTACAACACGAAGTGGTTCTCGAGTCGCCTCAAGGTGATCCGCGTGCTCTATGACCCTTCTGAAGACGGGTACTAAGAGAGCTCGATGATCGCTCCGGACCCGCCGGTTCCGGCGGGTCCCGTTCGGGGCCCGAACGAGGTTCGCCTCCGCTGGGTACTCGGTTCGTTGGCGCTCCTGTTCGGCGCGTTCGCCTACCGAACGCTCTGGAATTGGGAGCCCGCCAGCCAAGACCTGCCCCCGCTCGAGGGTTGGATCTTTCTGGCGTCGGAGCGCCCGCCGCAAGCGGTGTTCGCACTGGCGCTCGCGCTCGCTGCGTTCCGTTGGCGTTCGATCGCCGCGGCGTGCCGCGCCCCGGCGGACGCGTGGGCTGCACTCGCTTTCGCAGCGCCGTTCCTGTTCGTCGGCTTGGTCTCGTTGGCCGCGGGGCGCTGGCATACCTCTCCGGAGCTCACCCTCGTGTCGGCCGTAATACTCGGATTCGGGGTCGCCACGCTTGCGGGCGGCGCGGCCCTGGTCCGCCAGCTCGCGCTCCCGCTCCTTCTGCCGCTGTTCGCGCTGCCGATGCCGAACTCGCTCTACCTCCCGTGGGTCCACACACTGGAGCAGCTCACGACGGGGTTCGCGGGCTCGGCGCTCGAGGGGCTCGGGATCCCCGCCCTGCGCGAGGGCGAGACGCTCGCGCTCCCAGACGACGTGTTCATGGTCATCGAGACGTGCAGCGGCGCCGGATCGATCGGAATCCTCACGCTCCTCGCCGCGTTCTGGGCGGGGCTCACACGCGCACCGGCCGGTCGCGCCCTCCTCTTGATGGCCTCGGCTCCGCTCCTCGCGCTCGGACTCAACGGACTGCGCGTCCTGACGGTGATCCTCGTCCCCGGATCCGACGCGGTGGGCCTCCATGTGTTGCAGGGCCTCGTCGTCTTTCAAGGAGGCGTCCTTGGGCTCTGGCTCGTCGACCGAATGCTCGCTCGCCTGCTTCCGGGTCCGGCTGGCCACTACCAAGCTCCCGCCCCTTCCCCGCCGGGACACCCGTCATGGCCGGCGGCCGCAGCACTCGGCCTGGCTGCCGTCGTCTCCCTCGCGGCCCCGGTGGCCCCGGCGGCCAGGGCCGTCACCCCGTGGTCGATGCCGCTTCCCATCGAGTTGTTCGAGACGGCCGCACAGCCTCGACCCGTGGATCACCGATTTCTGGGCTCCCTCCACTTCGCCTGGTCGCAGCATGCCGGCTATGGGCCCGAGGCGAGCCGAGTCGACGTCTTCGTCGCGTCCGCAGACCCGAACGACGCCCGCGCGGCGCTGAACTCGACCAAGAACCGATTCGCCGGCCGTGGCCATGATCTCGTCTCGGCCGAGCCGGGAGCCCTGGGGTCGCTCGGGCTGGCCGGGGAAGAGGTGATCGCGAGAAACGACGCGCGGAAGGTCCTCTCCTGGGTCTTCTACGCGGGTCTCGCTTCCGGCTGGGCAGAAGCGGTCTCTGGGGGCTTCGGACTAGGGACACCGGTGCTCGAAACGACAGCAAACGGCCGGGTTCTGAGACTCTCGACCCCCGCCGGGAGTTCCCGCGGGGATTTAGACGCGGCCCGCGCGCGCCTCGACGCCACGCTGGCCCGCCTCGGACCAACTTTCGCAACTGACTGAAGTAAAAGCCCCCACTCAGAAAGATTTTCGTGAGATGATCCGGAATCGTTCTGGGCGGGGCCGTGGGACCACGGTCTTGGTTCGCTAACCCTGTTTGTTTTCGGTTTCGCTCAGCGAGTCCTGACGGACTCCTTAGACACGGAGATCACCGATGTTCCGCACCACTAGAATCCTCACGCTCCTGCTGTTTTTTGCTGTTCCGATTGGGTTCGCGAGCAGTGCCCTCGCCGGCCCGACGGGCCCCGAGTGCGGCAACGGCGAAGAAGAACTCGGCGAACAATGTGACGACGGCAACATCATCGGCGGCGACGGCTGTTCTTCGACCTGCCAGCTCGAAATCTGTGGCAACGAAGTCATCGATCCGGGCGAGCAGTGCGACGACGGTAACCTCAGCAACGGCGACGGTTGCTCGAGCGACTGCCTGATCGAAGAGTGTGGCAACGGCATCGAAGATCCGGGCGAGCAGTGCGACGACGGCAACACCGTCGGTGGCGACGGCTGTGCCGCCGACTGCACCATCGAAGGGAATGATCCCTTCTGCGGCGACGGAAACGAGGACCCGGGCGAGCAGTGCGACGACGGCAACAACGAGAACGGCGACGGCTGCAACTCTGAGTGCATGCTCGAGATCTGCGGCAACGGCACCGTCGACGAAGGCGAAGAGTGCGACGACGGTAACGACGTCGACGGCGACGGCTGCTCCAACAACTGCACCATCGAGATCGAGCTGCCGGAGTGCGGCAACGGCCAGGTAGAACTCGGCGAAGAGTGCGACGACGGCAACACCGATGACGGTGACGGCTGCTCGTCCGAGTGCACCACCGAGATCGAGCCGCCGGAGTGCGGCAACGGCCAGGTAGAACTCGGCGAAGAGTGCGACGACGGCAACACCGATGACGGTGACGGCTGCTCGTCCGAGTGCACCATCGAGGAAGGCGACGGCCAGAATCCCGGCCAGAAGCTCTGCATCAACACGATGAACAAGCGCCTCAAGGACACGTCCAAGGCGCAGAGCAAGGTCGCTCTCGACTGCTTCGATGAGTCCGATCCGGACCTCTGCCTCGTGAGCGACGTCGACGGCAAGATGGCCAAGGAGCGGAACAAGACGCAGGTGGCCAAGGAGAAGAAGTGCGATCCGGACAACCTTCCGGACTTCGGCTTCGTCGGGTCGACCGCAACCCACGCGGCCGGCGTTGGCGCGAGCCTCGCTCACGTCGACGATCTCTTCGGGAGCCTCGACGAGGCCCTCTCCGAAGAGACCTTGAAGTGCCAGGAGAAGGTCACGAAAGAGAGCCAGGAAGTACTGGACAAACTCTTCCGGCTCGCTGGCAAGGGCAAGCGCCGGGCGCTCGACGCTGGTGCGTCTTCGGCCCTCGAACTGCAGACCGCCATCGTCGCGTTGATCAACAGCGATGACGGGAAGTTCGACCGCTTTGCGCACTACAAGATCGGCAAGGCCGTGAGCAAGGGCTGCGAGACGGTCGACCTCGACAAGGCGTTCCCGGGTTGTGCACCGAAGGTGCCGGCCGCAGCGCTGGCCCGAGGCCTCGAAGTCGACCCGATGCCGAAGGAAGGCGTGACCAAGTGCGCCGTCGACTCGGACCGCTGCCGCTGGTGCCAGGCGTACAACTTGGCGGACGGTCTGACCATCGAGTGCGACGTCTTCGATGACGGCTCGCGGAACGAGTCCTGCGGAGTAGCGGACCCGGACCCGGAGACCCCGTGCGACACGGGACTCTGTGCCGGCGACGAAACGCTTTCAGGGCAGTGCAGTGTGTTCCTGGCCGGTTGCCTCGATGACGAACTCGGCGGGGAAGAATGTGTCGGAGCGGCTTTGCTGATCTGCGAAGGAGGCCCCCCCGACGACGTGGACGAGGGCAACGTGTGCTCGCGGGAGCTGTGTGAGATCAGCGACGATCTGGCGGAGCACTGCGAGGACTTCCTGGGCCTTTGCCTCGCGGCCAACCCGGGTCTCAATCAAGAAGAATGCGTGGGCGGGGCGCTCTTCATCTGCAGAGGGGAAAATCTCTAGCCGAGAAGCTAGAACGACGACTAGTCGTTCCCGAGATCTCGGTCTCCCAATTGAGGGGGCGGCAGGCTGGCCTGTCGCCCCCTTTCTCTTTCTGGGCCGGCGTGATGCTCGTCACGGCAACGGGCCGCGGGGATTCCGAGGCTCCTCCTGCGATGCGACGCCCGATCCACCACCGCCTTGGCCTGCTCGCTGTCGGAGCCGCAGCCGCCGCGCTCGCCAGCGCGGCCCCGCTCCCCGCCCTCGCCCGCGACTGCGACGCCCCGTCCATGGGCCTCCCGCCGCTCACCGATCTCGGGGCTGGGGAGCACCTGGGCTTCCAGGGCGGCCTCTACCCGGCAGGCAGCAACGCGGTTCCGACTGCCCACGCGGCAGACGGCGCGGCGCGCGCCGCCGCGGTCGTGCCGCTCGACTCGACCGGCCTGCCGGACCCGAACGGCAAGATCGTCGTGCTGATGATCGGGATGTCGAACGGCGTGCTCGAATTCCGCCGGATGGTCGAGAAGCTCGAGGCCGACCCCGAAATCGACCCGGCGCGAATCGTGCTCGCGATGGGCGCCCGCGGCGGCCAGAGTGCCGAGTTCTGGGAGGACCCGGCCCACGAGAACTTCGAGCGCATCGAGGACCAGGTGCTCGGCGACCTGGGCGTCACCGAAGCACAGGTGCAGGTCGTGCTCGTAAAGAGCGCACTCCAGTCCCAGGGCAGTCCGCCGACGCTCCCGGCGATCAACGCCCAGGTCTACGATTTCGAACGCGCGCTCGGCAACGGCGCGCGCGCGTTGGCATCGCGCTACGCGAACCTCCAGCAGGTTTTCTACACGAGCCGGATCTATGCGGGCTTCGCAACGAGCGACCTGAGCCCCGAGCCGTATGCATGGGAAACCGGCCTCGGAGTCAAGTGGTTGATCGACGCGCAGATCACCCAGCGCGGCGCCGGCGTCGGGGATCCCGAGTCCGGTGATCTGGGCACCGGGGTCGCCCCGTGGCTCGCTTGGGGACCGTACCTGTGGGCGAACGGCGAGACCCCGCGCGAGGACGGCTTCTTCTGGGCCTGCACCGATCTCCGCGCGGACGACGGCACGCACCCGGACGTGGGCGCCATCGAGAAGGTGGCCGACGCGTGGAGCGGCTTCTTGCGCTCTTCACCGTTCACGCGCCCTTGGCTCCTCGGAGAAGCGCCCGCCGACCCGCGCTGCGGCGACGGTGTGCTCGATGCGGGCGAGACGTGCGACGACGGAAACTCGGTCGCGGGCGATGGCTGCAGTGCCGTCTGCCAGTCCGAGGCGACGTGCGGCGACGGCACGGTCGACGCGGGCGAATCGTGCGACGACGGAAACGTTTCCCCGGGAGACGGCTGCGATGCGCAGTGTGGCCTCGAAACGTCGTGCGGCGACGGCAACACCGAAGGCGTCGAGGAGTGCGACGACGGCAACGCGGTACCGGGCGATGGGTGCTCCGCAATCTGCCGCATCGAGCTGTGTCCCGACCCGGCCCGCGGGACCTGCACGCCGGCTCCTGCCGGACGCCTGAGCGTGCTGGAACGAAAGCCCGGCCGCGAAAAGCTCTCGCTTCGGCTGAACGGATTCGGTGCCGAGTCTGCCTTGTTCGGAGACCCGGTCCGCGGCGACACGCGCTATGGCATCTGCCTCTACGATTCGAGCGGCGCCCGAGTCACCGAACTCGTCGTCGATCGCGCCGGTGCGCTCTGCGGGCCCAAGGCGCGCGAGTGCTGGCGCCCAAACGGAAAGAGCGGGCACCGCTACCGGGATCAGGGTGCAACCGCCGCGGGCGTCACCCACCTGCGACTGCGCCCCGCGGAAGACCCCCGAGGCAAAGCCACCGCTCGGGCGGGCAACCGCGCCACGCGCGGCCAGACTGCCCTCCCCGTCGACCTCGCGGGCGCGCTGGCCGGCCACACGAGTGCCACCGTCCAGCTCGCCGCCCACGATGGCGGCTGCATCGAGGCCGTCCTCACACGGGTGACCCGCGACGACGGCTCCCGCTGGAAGGCCCGCACCGAGTAAGGAGGGTCACCCTCCTTCGCCCCGGCTTGAGGCCAAGCCGCTCTCCCTGCTACTCTCGCCGCCGCGAGCGCGAGTAGCTCAGTTGGTAGAGCATCAGCTTCCCAAGCTGAGGGTCGCCGGTTCGATCCCGGTCTCGCGCTCCATTTTTCGCGGGGTTACGTCATCTCCCCCCTCTTCGGCTGTGACCACTGTGACCAGATTGTGACCACTGTGACCGGTAGGGGTCACAGCGGCCCAATCGACGGGCGGTCGGCGATCCCCGGCATGGGTGTAAACCTTGGCGGTGAAGGCCCCAGAATGGTGAGCGAGTTGCCTCGCGACCTCCTCATAGGACCACCCTTTTTCGAGCGCGGTGCTGGCAAAGTAGTGCCGAGTGCTGTGGAACGTCCTATCGAGCGGGACCCCGCGCTTGGCTGCCTCCGTTCTCACCTTCGAGATCCAGCGTTCGACATTGCGGGGTCGATACGGCTTCCCTGCTCGGGTCGAGAAGACCCACCGATCGGAACGGCGCGCGACATACCGGGCGAGCAGCATCTCGAAGAGATCGGGAGCCGCGTGCACGATGCGGGGCTCGTCGCTCTCGTGCTTGGGTCGGGTGGGCTCGCCCCGATCGTCGATCTGCCACTCCGGTCGGATGAGGTGCTCCTCGTAGTCGATGGCGGTCCACTCCAAGCCGAGCACTTCGCCGAGTCGGAGCCCACACCCGAACGCCACCCAGAAGATGTGTTGAACATCGACCCCGACCTTGGCGGCCTCTTCGAGCAGGATCAGCCGGTGAGCGTCGGTATACGGCTTCTTGCGGCTATTCCTCGGGATCTCGAAGCGCGCCCTCAGTCGCTCGATCTCTTCCGCGATGAACCGAGCGGGACACGGGACGGTGGGCTCGTGCTCCTTCCAGTACCAGTTGAGCCCGGTCCGCATGACGGAGAGCGCGTTCTTCACGAGCGCGAACCGCTTGATGCGCTCCTCGGTGTCGAGTTCTGCCAGGTGATGGACTCCGAAGTCGAAGAACCGCGCCCGATCGAGTTCGCACGCACGCGCGTCGCCGAAGAACGGCTTGAGGTGCGATCCGATCAGCCCCAAGTACAGGCGCTCGGTGCGCCGCCTCAATTTCCGAACGTGCCCCGCCTCGAATTCCGAGAGGAGTGCGCTCACGTTCACCCGGTGTGATCCGGCCGCGGCAAGGTCTCTCAGGATGTCCTTCGCAAGACCCTGGGCGACGCCGCGGTCGGGTCCAGCCGGGTAGATGCGCTTGCGTCCGCCCTCGTGGTCCTGGCGGCGAACGATGACGTGCCACGTCTCGTCCCCGCGCGCGATGTGGTGCTGAGCGACCCAGATTCCTCGGGCAATCCTCTCCCATTGAGGCATCGGCGGCCCCCCTCGGATGTCCTTCGCACCAGCCACGCTACCGCAGCCTCCCGCGGAAGCGCCGCAGCGAATCGAGTGATTCGGGTGTCCGGGCCGGGGAGTCGGTCGGCGTCGGGCCATCGGTGGGGGCCGGGCCGGTCTCGATGAGCGCCTCGAGCAACCGCAATGCGACGTGACGCTGCCACCCCTCCAATCGGCCGACGAGCCGGAGGAGCGGGTCTTTCGTGTCAGCCCCGGACGCCATCGTCCTCCGTCGCTTCCGCCGGCACGAGCTCCGGTTGAACGCCGTCGTTCACATGGTCTGGGTCCGATCGGGAACCACCGGGGCGGCGCTCGCCCCCGAGCCTGTACTCGCGGGCCAGGTCGACGATCGACAAGCCTCGAACAACGTCGTCAACGTGCTCCTGTTCTCGTGCACCACGCGCGGGCGGTCGTCGGGTCATCGGTGTCGCCTCGGTCGCAGACACACCGGCTCGAAGCGGACCACGAGAACACCGTCCTCAACCTGGGCAACCGCCCCGAGCGCGCGCCCGGTTGCGATGAGCTGCTCGGCGACGAGCACGGAGTCGAGTGACGCGAGAGAGGCCCGGAACTCCTCGTCCGACTTCGCCACCAACGCGGAGTCGAGTGCCGCGTCGATCGCCAACACCTCCAACAACTCGGCCTTCGACTCGCGCACCACATCGACCATCTCGTCGGTCAAGACTCCGCTCGGAGCCTCGACCCGCAGGGCGGAGCCTTCGGCCACTAGGACGATGTCGGCCTTCTGGAGCGTTTCCATCAATTCGAGCACGTCGATCATAGGATCACCGTCTCTGTGGGTTGCGTGGTTGTCCCGGTATCACGGAGGGGGGTACCCCCTCCCCCTTGCAGCTTTTCGTTGCAGGGGAAGGGGGGGGCTCTATCCCCTCTGGAACCACTGCAACCGTGCAACCGCTGCGCTCCGCCAATACTTCGGCCTTAGGCAGGAGCTCTACCTCCTCCGGGAGCGGTTCTCCGATCGCGAGCTTCATCGGGCTGCGGGGCAGAGCTTCGTTGCGGAGGTAGCCGGCCTGGAGCGCGGATCGAACTCGGCGAGATCCCGAGGATTTGTCGATCCCGAGCGCCCTCGAGACCATCGCGGCAGTCACTACCGCGTCGGGCACCGCGAGCCGGCGAACGGCATCGACGGTCTCGCGGACGGCATCCAAGACGCCGGCCTGCACGCCCTCGGAGATGAGGTCGAGCGTGAGGCCGCGCACCACGTCGTAGTCCTCGATGGACGCGACGATCCGGCCTTCGGCCATCTCACGGGTCGCTTGGTGGAGAATCGCGTGGGTCTTGATGAGCGCGAGAATTGTCGAGAAGTCGCGCCGGAGCCGAACGGCCACAGGCGGGATCAGCTCGGCGAGCGTCCCCGCGTAGGGGATCACGACATCATAGTCGCCGGCTCCGATCCACTCCTGCAGGGCGTGCCATGCGTCAAAATTCAACGTCCGGGGACCATTGGCGATCGCCGCCAGGACGGCGTGCGTCTGGTCCGCGGTGTCATTGGCCTGGAGCGAGAGCAACCTCGTCTCGTTCTCAGCGTGGACAACGACCTCGGTCGTGGTGATGATGATGCCGGTCGGACCCTCACGGCTGATGACGCGGGTCTTGTGTTCCCCGTCGTTTCCCTTCTCCACGACCTCGTACTCGAGACGCCCCTCGCTGAGAAGTGAGCGGATCGTGTAGGTGAAGAAATCACCTTGGATGCCCGCGGCCTCGAAGATGACGAGCATCCGGTGCCTGAGGGGCTCCGTGGAGTAGATGAGCGACCGTTCGCTCATGGCGGTGCGCGCGTAGTAGGCGCTCTCCGGGAAGAACTCGAGCGTCTTCTCGGTGACGTGCGACTTGCCGGCGCTGCTCGGACCCTTGGCGACGATGCTCACGATCCGGTCAAGAACTCGGCTCGTGACGGCCAAGTAGGTGAGCTTCGCGTTGCGCTCCTCGCCGGCCACGCCCAAGTCGCGAAGGTCATCAACGAAGAGGTCGAGGATGTTGCTCTGCTGGGCGAGATCCTGGCACTGCTCCCACGCGTCCGACCTCTCCTCCGCACGGGCTCGGGCCTGCAGGTCGGTGAAGGCGATCGCGCTATCGAGAGCGGACTCGAACGCGGCGACGAAGGCACCCTGATCCCGCATGTGCAGCAGAGAGGGGTCCTTTGCGTCGGGGAGTCGTACAACGAAAAGTCGCTCTCCCAGGGACGCGCCCACCGTCTCGATGAACTTCGCGCCCGCTTCGTCGGGCTCCTCGATGATGAACACCTTGTCGATGTCCTTCAGGTGCTCGGCGTAGGCTGGCTTCCAATTGCTCGCTCCGGGAATGCCGAGCGCGGGGATGTCGTGGTGCCAGAGGGTGTGGGCATCGCTCTCGCCCTCCACGACCACGACACGGCCGGCCTTGCGTGCAGATGGGAGCCTCCAGAGCCCATATGGCTGCACTTTCGTGCCAGCCTTCCACCGAAACCGATCGTCTCCGCCTGGAGCCTTGGAAAGTCGCTGACGGAAGCGGCGCGCGATCTCGGTGCCACCCGCATCCATGTACGAGATGCAGACCGCGGCTCCGCCCTGATACCACGGAGCGTCTGTAACCCCCCAAGAATTCAGCTCTCCCTCGTCGATGTGCTTGGCAGCAGCGTATTCGGCCACCGTGAACGGCGGTCGGGGTTGCACGGTTGCGCGGGTTCTGGGGGGGTAAGAGACCCCCTCCCCCCCTCTCCTTGCTCGAAGGTCCCCTGGGGAGATGCCGAGAGCCTGCAGCACATCGTCGGTCGTGCACCCGCCGTGGCACTTCACCCCGGCGTGGCCTTCCGCGTCCTCGAATACCTGAAGGCTGGGGCTCCGATCGCCACGCCCCTGTCCGTGTCCAGCGACCGGGCAGGCCCAGAGCCCACCGTTCGCGGACGACTTCGAGCCGGCGTCGCGAAGCGCGTCGCCGAGTCGCTCGATGGGGATCATCGCGTGCTCCACAGCGCCTTGCGGTTTGTGACGAACGGCATCCTGTCATGGCCGCGCGGTCCGCGTGGCGCATTGCGGGCGCGCTCCGTCGTGCGCTGCTCGAGATCGGAGAGGATCGCCGCGATGACGCCGCCGATGTGCTGGAGCTCGCCGTGCTCGCGTCGCGCAGGGTTGGCGGTTTTGGACAGTCGTCGATACGGTTCCATTCTAGTTCTGATCCTTTGAAGCCCGTCCACGGGGGATGTCATGGTCCCCGGACGGGCTTCGTGCTAGTGGCGATCACCCACCGTGGGCATCGCCCTCACGGTTGCCCGGCTGGTACTCGTGGCGAGCGACGTACTCCTCCACGTCGGCGACCGTCGTGCTCAACCATCCGTCCACGAGGTACGCGCGGACTTCGCCGCGGCGAACCGCTGCGCGTAGCCTGCGTGGATTCAGGCCGAGTCGGCGAGCAACCGCCGAGATTCTCCAGAGCCGGGGTTCAGGTTGGTCCATGTGGACGATTCTGAACCCGCCCAAGTCAATCCGGTGGAGTCGGAAATGGACGTCCCGTGGGGACTACCGAAGGCGACTCTCCAGGCTGTACCACCAACTTCGGAGATCCTCAGCGTCAACCTCGTGACCTGCGAACGCCTCAAGCAGAAATGCCCCGGCGGCGGCGGCGGCGCGGATCTCAAGATGGAGCGCCTTAGCCAGGTAGTTGAGCACTTCCCATCGGATAAAGAAGAGCCCCCCATCTTGGCTCGGCCCGCTGCCTGGCCCGCCGCGCGCGATCGCCCCGCGAGTCATCCAGCCAAGCGCGGTCGAGCCGTCCGACAGATGAGCGTCGTCCGAAAGCCGAACAATCTCGCGAGCACTCGCCGGGTCAACCTCGATCTCTCGTCGTGCCTGCGCGGCCATCTCCCTGGCTCTTCGCTTCCTCCGCGCAGTCCACACCGTCTCTTCAGCCTCGCGCCGCCGGCACCTCTCATCCTCACTCTCACCGACGGCGCGGAGGGCACCGTGGAGGATGATGAACAATGTGCTGGCGCTGCCAACATCGTTGCCGATGGCTGCACGCACAGGGTTCATCTCGACTCGAATCGTGGCATCCGGCTCGGGGCCGTCGTACTCACAGCCGAGCTCGCCCAGAAGCGCGCGCCGCAGTGCAGCACGTTGCGGTGCGAAGTCACTCGGCGAGCTGTCTCGAAATGTCCGAAGCGCCTCATCCAGCATCTGCCGATCGGATTCGTCGAGGCGGACAAGGATGTCCTGAGGGCTTAGGTCGTGGCGATTTCCCATGCCGCTGCTCCCATGCGGCGCTCCAGATGTGAGCCTCGGGGCAGGCGGAGGAGCGTCCGCCATTCGGGTTGCATGCCCTAGCCCCGAGACACTGGTGATTGTAGACCGACGAAGAGGGAGAGGCCGGCGGGGTCAGCCCCAGCTAGCGAGGGGCGGCGCTAGTTCAGTCGCCGTCCCCGCACCGCCAGTCCCGCGAGGCCGAGGCCGAAGAGAACGTCAACAGGACTTACGATCGACGCGTGGCCCTCCGAAGAACCGGCGACACGCAACCAGCACCATGGCCCCCGCGATCATGAGAAGCGGCGGTGAGGGTTCCGGGATGGGTATGGTGCAGCCCTGGCTACAGGAGTCGCCGTCGATCGTGTTCGTGTCGTCACACTCCTCTTGCGGGTCCAGAATTCCGTCCCCACAAATCTCGATCGTGCAGTCGCCACGGCACCCGTCCCCCAGCACGGCGTTGCCATCGTCGCAGTCCTCACCAGGGTCGAGCAGCCCGTCACCGCACGTCTCCGTCGTGCAGTCTGGGCGGCAGCCGTCGCCGATCACGGAGTTGCCGTCGTCACAGTCTTCCCCTGGGTCGAGGACCGTGTCTCCACAAACCTCGGTGGTGCAGTCTGGACGGCAGCCATCGCCTACCGCGGGGTTCCCGTCGTCGCAGTCCTCGCCGGGATCGACTAACCCGTCACCGCATACTTCCAACGTGCAGTTTGAGCGACAGCCATCGCCGGGGAGAAAATTCCCATCGTCACACTCCTCACCGGCATCCAAGTCCCCATCGCCGCAAGCGGGCGGCGGGGGCTCGATGATGCAATTGGCGGAACATCCGTCACCCGCAATGAGGTTCCCGTCGTCGCAGGATTCACCGAGGTCGAGGATGCCGTCGCCACACAGTTCGAGCGTGCAATTCGGCCGGCACCCGTCGCCCGTGAAGGGGTTCCCGTCATCGCAGCCTTCGCCTGGGTCGAGAATGCCGTCGCCACACAGTTCGAGCGTGCAGTTCGGGCGGCAGCCGTCGCCCGCTACGACGTTGCCATCATCACAGTTTTCATCGGGATCGAGGTAGCCGTCTCCACAGATGGGCTCCATGAACGTGCTTGCGGTCAACTGGTAGAGGCCCGATCCAGCGAACGCAGAAACTGCCGCGTACCACGGCCCGGGCGATGGGCTCTCGAACCTGCACGACTGGAACTGGGTGAGGCCCGGAATCCATGCGCAGTCCCAGATTCCGTTGACAAAGTCCGGTGGTGCTCCGAAACGGACGTAGAGCACAAAATCGGTGGACCATGGATTCGATTCGATCCCGTTCATCGTGATTCTGAGCTCGGCTGAGCCGAGTGGGACGTCGAATTCGTGCAAATCCGTGAACGGCCAGCCTACTGAGTCCAGCAGTTCGCTGACGTTCACGCGGGGATCGCCCACCTGCGGAATGTCACCGCAACTGCGGGCACCTAGATCCGATCCACCAACTTCTTCTATAAAGCTCAGGTGGCTCGCAACCTTCGAGAACGCCGTGAAGTTGGGATAGAACTCGCAGAATCCGCCACCGAACGAAGTCACGCCCGAGACGACGGTACGGCCAGGTTCAACTGAAAATAGCGGGCCGCCAGAATCGCCCGCGCAGGTGTTCGAGTCGAATCCGGGGAACCCGATTGGCGCCTCGAAACGGGAGCACAAATGCAGCGCATCCAGGGTCAGCGGGTACAGGGAAAGCGCGTCACACTGCGTCGTGACGACCAGCCCCGCTCGTTTCAGCCCTGAATCATTCACTCCCAGTTCGTTGGTTCGACCGAACCCCGAGACGCCCCCCACAGTGCCGAACGCCGGCGATTGTGTCGGAAGTAGCGCCGGACGTATGCCCGTCACAGGGCTAGCCAGGCTGACGACGGCGATGTCATTTGGAGCACCGACCGCCACATCTGGGTTCCAACCCGAATGGGGAACGATACTTGACACGCTTCTGATCCCATCGTGCTGGAGATAAACGAAGAAGTTCGATTCGTCGGGGTTGCAAGATGAGCCCGGTGTCTCATCGCAGACGCAATGCGCCGCGGTCAGCATCGTCTCGCAGCCGATCATGGTCCCGGTGCACCGTTCAAACACGGGAGCGCCCGGCAGGGACAGCAGCAACGCTCCGACAGCAGGGAAATCCGGCCCGATCATCCCGTTCGCAATTCGCGGACGCCGATCCTCCGCCGCGGAGCCCGCCGAGATCCCGAGTACCGAGGCTAGGAATGAGCCCGCGAGGAGCGCCCACATCCTCGATCCATGTCCACTGAACGCCTTGGCCATGAGGCTCGATTCTACACGGCAGCGCGCGTGCTCGGGGGTGCTAGTCGGACCAATCGCACAAGTGTTCCAGATAGGTACATTGAAGGGCGATGGTTGATTCTCTGAGGCGCGACAAGTGGGCGTACCAGCAGCTCGGCATCACCGACCCCGCACTGCTCGCCGCGCGCGTGCTCGCCGCCTCGCGCCTTGGCCCACGGATGCGGTCGGGCCTCCTCCTCTACTTGGAGGGCCTCTCGGCGCGCGAGTCAGCCCATGCCGTGGGCCTCGGCGATCACATGTCCCTGTGGCGGGCCGCCGGACGCTATGGGCTACGCGACGTCCACAATGATCGTCATAGGGTGAGGGTGGCAATCAAGAAGACTGCCCAAGCATTGGCAATGCTCAATAGGCCGAGGGGTGGAATCATGGGCTCTATGCGGGGTGCCGCCCTAGCGACCGATGCTGCCATTGCCCTCGACCGAGCCTCTCCGACGGCTCTAGCTGGCTACGAAGTGCGAAACACCGGGTAGGGGGAGGATAGTTCCCAGCCCCTCGCGCCTAGCCGCGGAAAAGGGCCGTGGCGGGGCCCCGTAGTTCGAGAACGGCCGGCCATCCCGAGCGAGGTTCTGAAGAGACCACATGCCACGCAGGCACCTTTTGTCGGTTTTGGCAGTGCCTGCCGGGCCTCCTCTCGAAATCTCACGGGCTACCGCACAGCCCGGTGAACCGCGCTTCGGGAGGCCCCAAGCACCTTCGCGATCTGGCGGATGCTGTTCCCGGTCTTCCTCAGGCGCTTAGCACGGGCGACCGTCTGGTCATCGAGCGCCTTGGGTCGCCCGATAGCACTTCCACGCCTCCGGGCCGCCCTGATGCCCGCTCGCGTGCGCTCTCGGATGAGCGCCCCCTCGTACTCCGCGAAAGCACCTCGGATCTGAAGGAAGAACCTCCCGACGGGTGTGCGAGTGTCGAGGCCGTCGTCCAGGCTCACGAAGTCGATCCCGAGGGCCTCGAGTTCACCCAGCACGGCGAGCAGGTGATGAAGGCTGCGCCCCAGTCGGTCTAGCTTCGTCACCACGAGCACATCGAACCTGGCGCGCTTGGCATCCGCTAGGAGGCGATCAAGGCCTGGTCGGCTAGTCGCCGACCCCGACACTCCGTTGTCGCGGTAGACGCCCACCACGTCGAGCCTGCGCGCCTTGGCGTACTCCTCGAGCTCGTGGGCCTGACTCTCCTCGTGTTGGTCGGTCGTCGAGACTCTGCCGTACAGAGCAGCTCGTGGGGCTGTCTCGATAACGACCGGTTCTGGGACACCCGATCCGCTCCATCCGGGCGTAGCAAGATCAGGAGCTTCCGCACCTCGATCGACCAGAGTTTCGGGACAGCTCATCGGTACGTCCTCCTCGTGGGCGCACTCGATGGCCTAACACTCGCTCGATCTTGAATTCAAGCGAAATCGGAACGGTTTCGGACCGAAGCGAGACACCCCCCGTCGGGGGTCCCCCGCCCCCTCGGCGTCGATGACAGAAGCGCACGCGCAATATGGCGGGACAAAAGGGTCCGCTCACAAATTGAGGGATCGCAAAAAGGGGCGACTCCGCGCTTAAGTCAGTCGCCGCCTTCGTACCGCCAGCCCCGCGACGCCGAGCCCGAGGAGTCGGCGTTCGTCTGAGTGCGACGTGCCAGGTCAGAGCGGGTGACGCGCGAGAAACTCCGCGGCGGTCTCAGCCACGAGCTTTGGGTCGCTCGTCAGCATGGAGTGATCGACTCCGGGCAGGTCCACGAACTCGGTCTGGTTGACCAGCCTCCCGAAGTGTTTTGCGGCTGCTTCGTAGAGCGGGCCGCTCTCGCTCCCGACCGCGTAGAGCACAGGCTGCGAGATTTGCTTCGCCTCCTCCGCGTCGAAGACCCAGGCCGGAATGGAGGGTATCTCGGACTCGAAGAAGGCCCCGCAGTCTTCCTCCGCCTGCTTCACCGCCCCGGGCACGCTGCGCTCGACTTCACTGCGCCAGTCGGCACCGGCGGAGACCAGCTCCATCCACAGATCGAGTGCTCGCGGGGCATCGCCTGAGCCATAAGCTTCGAGCACCGGAGCCGCGCCCTGCATGAATGCGGATGTCATGTCGGGCGCGAAGATCGCAGGCTCCAGCAGCACGAGCGAGTGAACTCGCTCGGGTGCTTCGAGCGCGAGCGCCACGGCCATCAAGCCGCCCCCCGAGTGCCCGATGACATGAGCGCGCTCCACGCCCAGATGGTCGAGAAGGGCCACCGCATCCCGCGCCGGCACGTCGAGGCTGATGGCACCCGAGTACGGATCGCTTCCTCCATGCCCCCGGCGGCGATAGCGGATCAGCCGATAGCGGTCAGCGAGGGAGACCTCGCGGCAGAGCGGAAGAAACGTGTCCGCGATGAGTGCTCCATGAACCGTGAGCACCGCATCGCCGTCACCCGTCACCTCGTACTCGAGCCCTCGCGCCTTCTGCATTGCGTGCTGCTCCTTTCAATTCCAGTGTTGCTCTCACGTCGCCAGGCGTTCAGAGAGAGCGTGCCCAACGGAAGATCCTTCAGATGCGACAACGAGAACAGTGCAGGCCGGCCCCAATTTTCCCCATTCAGCAGCTCCAGACTCACAGGCAGAAACCGGCGACCGCCGCTAGGTGACCTTCACGTTTCGATCACCCTACGCGCGCGAGATCGCCATGGTCAACAGGCCGGCCTCACGAAGCGACTCTGAACAGTGTTCATTGTGCATGTGTGCCGACGAGGTGGCGAATGTACCTCGATCTCGATGGCGGCCACCGCATCGAGAAATGGGGCTTCCCCTATCCGCCTTCTCTTCGGAAGCTGACCCACGTCGATGCACTCGACCGCATCCCAGCCATTGCGCGCCTCGAAACAAGGCTTGTGTTCCCATCCCCACAGGTGCAGCATGGACGCACCAACCGCTGTACGGGCTTGATCGGTAGGCCCTTCGGAGGGCCACCCGGTGCGCGCCAACTCGCTATCTGCCCTGCTCACCCCCGCTCTGCTGCTGCTAGGACTCGCCGGATTCGCCGCCCCGTCCTTTGGTGCGCCCGCCTCCAAGGTGGACGTGTGCCACGTTCCGCCGGGCAACCCGGCCAATTTTCACACCATCCGTGTGAGCGAGAACGCGGTCCCGGCTCACCTGGACCACGGCGACATCCTGGGGCCCTGCGATGCCGTGTGCGCAGAACTCTGCGACGACGGCAATGAGTGCACGATCGACGACACAGGTGACTGCGAGACTGCGGGCTGTCCGGCGACCCGCGACCAGGCCGATTGCGGAGACGGCAACAGCTGTACCGCGGACTCCTGCGATCCCGCCCAAGGCTGCACGAACCTCCCTCTCGAAGACGATCCGTGCTCGGTGGAGAACCCCGGCACCTGCTTCCTGAACACCGGCTTCTGCGATTCGGGGGGCACCTGCGTGCTCGATGCTGAGCCCGGCTGCTGTCTCACGGACGAAGAGTGCGCGGACGACAACCTGTGCGACAGCGAAGTTTGCGACAACAACGCATGCCGGACGGACCAGGTTACGGACTGCGGGGGCAACGCCTGCGAGGTGGGTCTCTGCGACCCGGCGACGGGGGCCTGCAACTCCACTCCGGTGGTCTGCGACGACCAGGACCTGTGCACGACCGATAGCTGCGACGCCGTCTATGGGTGCCAGTTCGACCCCAACCCAGATTGCTGCCTGCACGACTCCGAATGCTCCGACGGAAACAACTGCACGGCGGACGCCTGCGTCGCGAATCGGTGCGAGCACGAGCCGTGCCCCGATGCGGCGGGCGATGCCTGCAACGTCCTGGTCGATTGCGACCCCGACACCTGCGCCCCCATTCTGGACACGGTCAGCTGCGCGGACGACGGCAACCAGTGCACGCTTGGGGAGTGTGTGGACCCTGGCGGCTGTGTGACGAGGAACTTCGATGACGGGTTTCCCTGTCAGCTCGCCGACCCCGGTGACACGAGGCCAGCCACATGCCAGATGGGGCAGTGCGTGGGCGAAGCTCAGCGCAACTTCCTATGTGAATGCGAGGACGAACACGGCAACGTGACAGGAAGTACTACCGAAGCGTGCGGGTGCACGGAAGACGGCACCCCCCTGCCCGAATGGGTCAATATCTGTGAGGACTGCCGGATTTACGACGTCGGCACTCCGATCGTTAGCTGCCACCCAGATCGCATTGGGCTGTCTTGTGGCGGAGGCTGCTTCGATCCTCTGCACCCCACCCCCACACCGAGCGGACAAGCTTGGATCGATGAGTGCGTGCAGAACGCGGGTTGCCCCGGTTCCGAAGCGGGGATTGAAGATTGTGACCTGGCCTTCTTCAGGTTCTCGTCGTGCCAATCTTGCGCGATTACCGGCGACCAGACCCAGTGCGAGGTTTGTACTGCACATGCACTGCAGGGTGTCTACCGGTGTCACAACCTCTGCCCCCCGCCGCTGCCGACCGGCAGGGAGGTTGTGTGCACGTGCCCGCTTGTTGGGGCTGAGTTCCCGGTATTCGCATGCGACTGCACCTCTGTAAACGATCCTAGCCTCCAGCAAATATGCGACAATGAATGCACCACGAACGGAGCAGGACCCGGGACGCTTGAGTGCGTCCCCCACTTTTCGGGGTTGTGTAGCGGGACCTGAACGGAGAGCGTTCAGCCGCTCCAACTGTAAGAGCGAGCCGCCGAGAGGGCAGTCTCGTCGATGGACCGCGCATGCGACCCTGCATTTGTAGGCCCGTTCGAGTGATCCTCGGCCCTCGCGCCGAACGGACTGCAGCTCGTCGAGAACACAGAGGGCCGGGACGCGCGCTCCTCTGGCCGACACTCCGACTTGTGAGTCGGCCCGGGGACAGTCCGTAACTCCTTGATCTAGTTGACTTGACCCTTGCTTCCCAAGCTGAGGGTCGCCGGTTCGATTCCGGTCTCGCGCTCCAACAATCCTGAACGGCCTCGGTCACTTAGACCGGGGCTGTTTGCGTCTCGGATTTCGTCTGTCGAGTCAGGGGCCGTATAGGGCCGTCCGGGGCCGCCGAAATCGGCGAACGCGAGGTCCGACTCCTCGATCGGGAGCGCGTGCGCGTAGACGCGGAGAGTCAGTTCCGGGTTCGCGTGCCCGAGCTGCTCGGCCACCCACCGGATCGAACGGCCGGCAGCCAATGCGAGGGATGCGAACGTGTGCCGAGCATCGTGGAGCCGCAGCGGCCGCACGCCGTGCTTCTGGGCTCGGCGTCGCAGTCGATCCCACGAACGCGTCACATTGCGCTCGTCCAGCGGCGTTCCCACCTCGGAGCAGAACACCGGGGCCGGCACTTCCGCCCAGCCACGGCGTAGCGACTCTCGGCGCCGCTCGGCGAAGAGATCGAACAGATCCGCGGCGAGGCCGCCGGGGATCGCCACTACTCGCGCCTTGCCGCTCTTGGGCGTCACGGAGTGCCCCTTCGTCAGAGCCCGGCGGATCGTGATGCGCCGCCGCTCGATATCCACATCTTCCCAGCGCAGGCCGAGGGCCTCGCCTCTCCGCGCCCCAGTCGCGAGCAGGAAGTGTAAGAGCGGCGCGAAGGTGGGCTCATGCTCCCGGGCGAGCCCGAGCAGGGTCTCCGCTTCTTCGCGCGTCCAGGAGGCCACCACGGCCACCTGAGTCGCCTTCCCGCGGCTCACGCGCCCAATCAACTCGCCGACCCTCAGCGCCGGGTTCCGGTCGATCAGGCCATCTTTGACCGCAAGGTTCAGGACCCGCCGCACGATGGAGAGGCCGTTCAGAATCGAGGACGGCGCATAGTCGTCGTCCAGCTTGACCTTCACGTAGTCGAGCAAATGGCCCCCGCGGATCTCGCGCAAATCCAGCCGCCCGAAGAACGGTTCCAGATGCTGATCGATCAGGCCGAGACTCGTCTCCACATAGCGGGGCTTGAACGTCACGCTGTAGCGGGAGTGCCAGGCGCGAAGATGCGGGCCGAATGCGATCGGGGTGCGCTCCTCGGAATCGGGCTTGAACTGACCGAGCGCCAAGGCCGCGTTGATCTTCTTGGCGATCTGCTCGGCCTCGCGCTTGTGGGCCTTGGTGGATCCGACGCGCTTCTTCCGGCGCTTGCCCTCGTAGTGCGTGAACACCCACCACGCTTCCCTCTCCCACTTCACCTTTGAAGCCATGCCCTACTTCCTTCGGCCCTTCAGATACGCCTTGGCGGCTGCCCGAAGCAGCTCACCGACGGTGGACTCAGCTGTCTCAGCGCGCCTCTTCAGCATGTCGAGGTCTGCCTTCTCGATGTGAAAGGTCACGCGCGTGGCGTCTCTCAACTCCGCTGGCCGACCCGAGCCAGGTCTCGCCCCGCCGCGTCCAGATTCCTTTCGAGCGGTCATTAGAATACATCCTACCTAATCTTTAGCCAAATCGGCAAGCACCTCGTCCACCGCGCGATCAACCCGGCCCCGCTCGATCTCGGTCTTCTGCTTGAGCCACTCTCGCAGGCCATCGACCGGGATCACGACTCGCCGACCCACATGGACGTGAGGCAGATCCGGCAACACTGAGCGAAGGTGGCGCTCGCTGACGCCCAGCGAGCGGGCCGCCTCGGCCACTGTAAGGCCGAGGCGACCTGCGAGATCGAGGAGGTCCCCGGTCACCGAGCGTCTCCGCCAACTAGCCTCTCGTACCCCAGAATCGTCTTCTCAGCGCGCTGGAGTGCCCGGTACCTGCGCCGAAGCGAGCAGCGGGGGTCTCGGACCCGCTCAAGCGCGCCTAGGGCCCTCTCCGGGCGCGTGATCGTCTCGTAGAGCCGATGCCGACTCATCTGCCGGCTCGTGTACGACAGGCCCCAACAGCGTGCGCAGTAGAACCGCGAGCTAGGCGCGTTCACCCGGTGAAGGATCCGTGCGCGCCCCCGGCAGCCAGGACACATCCACCACCAGCGAAGACCGCCCAAGTGAGGCTCGGTCGCCGTGAGCATCACCGGGTAGGTAACCGGCGCGGCCCACGAGCCCCCGACCATTTCCTTCGTGTGGGAGATCGCCACAGCTTGGCGCCCAGCGCTCTCGGCTCGGCCGAGCAAGACCTTCGAGACGAAACCGCCCGGCCACTCGGAGAGGCTGGTGAAGATTTGCCCGGCGGGACGCGCGAAGAAACCCGCCCGCGAGAGCGAGGCGAGATCCAGCCGATGAGTGTCCCGGTCGGCGCGTAGCTTGGGGTTGTGTACTGCGCGGCCGGTGAGAACCCTAGTCTGCGGAGTTGTTTCCGAAATCGACACTTATCGAGCTGATCCGTTGGAGACTTCTCCCGCTTTCCTCGCTTCTCTCGCCTCTGGCTCTTCGGAGTACCAACGGTGCTCGGGCCGGCCATTGCCTCTTTTGATCTGGCAGTAGGCTTGTCCGAGTTCGGCGAGAGCCGAAAGAGCTCTGTCGAGGTCGTGCTTCACCTTGTGACCGCCAAAGAGCCGGCCGATCTCCGTTCGGCTCAGTCCTTCCTCGTCGCTCTCAAGAAGCGCACGCCTAACCTGATCCGCTACGGGGTCACCAAGATCGTCACCGAAGACGTAGGCAGCTGACGCGAGGCAATACCCCCAGATTTCTAAGCCAGCCTCGAGATGCTCACGACGAACAACGAGAGACTGATCCATGAGCGCGTAGATGCAGGCGATGCGCATCGTTTGAGCCTCAGCACGTGACGTCACTGCTCCGAGGAGTCCGGCGCCGCCTTCGGAGAGGTCGGGGTAGACGGCGTGCCAAAGCTCACGGGCTCGGTCGTCTCTCTCTAACTCTCCTGTAGAACGCGCGAAGTCGACCGCAGCCGCTAGTTCGCGATCCAAGTCTCGGAGATCGACATCGCACAGGCGGCCTCCGTCAGGCAGGCACTTTGAGCGTCGTGAGCACACCCAGAGAATTCGATTCGCGAATCCGTTGGCCGACTCAGTCTCGTTGAGGTGGCGCCTAAGTTCAGTCTTTGTGACATGGCCAATGATCGATACGTGTGGCTCTGAAACCGACGCCGCCGAGTTCTTGGTCATTGAGCGGAGTTCACCCTGGTCCCAACCCTGTCTGACGACCGGAGACAGGGTGTTTCCTTCCCTGCACATCAACTTGAGTACCGACGCGAATTCGCCTTCGACTACAAGCAGACGGCCGGCCAAATCAGAATCGGCCTGCCCCCTCTTTGCCTCCTGCAGGTGGAAGATGAGCCCTTCACCGCTCGCCAATCCTCCGGACCACCTCCGTTCGCTCGACCACTCCTCATCGATTCCTCGAAATCTCGCCCGTACCTGGCCCTCAGATACGCCTTTTCGCCCCTTCGCGGTCTCTCCTACCATGGCGGCGTAGAGGTTCAGGCAGTGCCGATCCTCTTCTGCCATGAAGTGTGGGCTACGGCCAACGATGTTCCCGAAGTAGACGAGGAACTGGAGGACTAGGTGTGGTTCCTAAGGGTTTCGTTCATGCCGCCCTCCGGATCTTGGTTTTGGGAGAGATCATCCCAAGCGCACGATGAGGTCGCTCGTGGTTGTAGTAGCGCAGCCATGCGGGCAGAGCCTTGG